>Ga0209062_1000464_pt1 | contig 122167 bp, 100 predicted proteins | sample Coa_R2_2_FD_187158 | JGI IMG/M metagenome (GOLD analysis project Ga0209062, IMG submission 187158) | Surface soil microbial communities from Centralia Pennsylvania, which are recovering from an underground coalmine fire - Coalmine... | ecosystem: Environmental > Terrestrial > Soil >... | reverse complement strand
TGACATCCGCAAAGGTGAGCGTCACGGGTTGCAGATCCGGCTGTGGTCCGAAGAGGGTCGGACCCTGATAGAGTTTCGTCTTCGCCAGGTCGCCAGGCTGCATCTCAATGATGAAGATATGCCCGTGGAGATTCTCGGCAAGAAAGTGACTCATGCCGCCGTGTCGGACATCCTGGTCACACTGAAACGTCCGCGGATAGCCATACTGCAAGGCATCTTGCTCCCCTTGCCACCAATGCCACAGGGGGGACAGAACTCCTGCAAGCATAAGCGTCGCAAGCATGCCAAGTCCCACAGAATTCAGCCAGTGCAGCCGCCAGTGTGCCTTCCGTCGGGCGGGTCTTGTCTGCGGGTCTGCGGCGGTCTGTCGTGAGGCGCGTTGCACGGGCGGAAGTCCCTGGTGCCTGGTGACACGGATAGCCACCCGTGGCTGTACCGATGTTGGGAGCGTGGTCGCATAGCGGCGCACGCTGCTTGGGGCGCGTCTGGTATAGAGTGCATCATCGTCGAGCACATCAGCAGGGATATACACCGCCTGTCGTCGTAGCTGCTGTGGGGAGTTCCATGCGCTTGTTTGCTTGTTCATGCTCGCACCTCCCTCATATAACAGTCTTCCCGCGATAGATGCGGTCGGCGTCATTGGCAGTGATGAGACCGTCCACAATGGCGCTATTGAGGTCAGTAATCGATTGCTGGTTTTCGTGGCATTCATGGGCCATGTTGTCACAAAAACCATTGTCGTTATGTTCAGGGTAATCGTTCCCCTCATAGGAGACGGCTGGAACGACGTAGTATTCTTCGTCGTCGCGGGACGTTCCAGCCGGTTGTTGTGTGTGACTCATCCCCTTACCTCTGCTTTCCTTCAGTCACATTGACAATCTCTTGTAGTGCCAGTGCTCCCTGGTCAATCGCTGTCAGAAGTGCCGTAACGGCTACTTGGTTCTGATGACAGGCACATGAAGGCTGAGCACAAAAGGGCTGCTCTAATGTATGGATGAGAAACACGGGAACAATCGGCTGAGGCATTTGGGTATCTGTTGGAAACGAAAAAGTTTCAGAGTTCTCTGTGTTCGGTATCGTAAAGCTTTGCATGGTTTGCCTTTCTTGACGTGCGGGGTTCTTGCATGCGAAAATGGCAAACAGAGAACCCCTTGACCTAACTACCGAATTGGGCTTGTGTGTTCTCGCTCGCTGGCCTCCTGGGACGAACAGGGGGCCAGTTCAGTATCACCTCCTTTGATCTTCTCAAGCTGCTGCTTCTGACAACCATGTCCCTCTCCCTGCTTAAACTGCTCTTGTAGTGAGATGAACAGGCGATAGACCTCTACGCTATCCAGGCGTAACCCGTTATCTGCAAGATAAGGGGTATGTTCATCGTTAGCGAGGAGATCCAAGCTCCCATCACTCATTAGGAAAAGGGTGTGCTGTCCTAAGTCAAGCTCGTGAAAAATTGATATGCTCTCCTGTAGGAATAGGTGTTCCATTGCTTTCCCTCATATACATCACTCACTAAAATTGTAACTCAATACTCTCGCCCAGGCTGGCGTGTGAGTAAACTTGGCAATCTTCCGGTCTTATTTTCCTCCATCGGTTTTATTCATCTTTATACGTCTATCTATATTTTACGCGGATTATTACGTAATGTCAATGTTTATTCGGACTAACTTCCTTGCCGTTGACTAAAGACTACTTACCTCGTATAATGTCAGCATCAACTACTTTTTAGGATATATATGCCAGAAAAAAAGACTGAATGGCTCACTGTTGAGCAAATAGCTCAGGAACTAGCTGTTCATCCTGACACCATTCGAGAGTATATTCGAGATGGGCTGCTAATCGCTGTTCAATTAAAGCGCACTTACCGTATTAAGCGGGAAGATTATGAAGACTTCCTGAGACGCCGCCGAACTGGGCAAGGATAAATTTAATCAAACTTCATGAGATCACAGTCCTGTTTAATCGGTCGAAATATTACGGACAGAAACTCCAATTGATAAAAGGGTAAGGCTGGTAGAACTCGATGCCCTTCGATCCCTGTTTGGATCATCAAAAAGATACAGGGAGTTAAGAGCATCAAGGCAGGACTAGCTGTTCGTACATGCAGGGTGTTTAGCCGGCATCTCGGCCATGAAGTCACGTATCAAAGCCTTAATATTCGGGTGATCTAAACATCAATGTATGCTGTACGAATAGTTTTTAATGCACAAACCTTGCCCTAGCCAGGTTGCCTTTATTGCCATAGCTGATACTTGAACCGGAAGCAGGTTAAACAGTTCTTGCACTCAACCACAATGATCTTGACTATTAGACTAGCAAGGAAATCTGATAGATACCCACTGGAGAAGGTTTCCACCCCGTATTTCTATTCCTACAAACCCCTGTCATAAAACACCATAAAAATCAATAAAACGCTAGATTTTCAAACCCTAGTCTGCTATACTTCTTTTAGGTGCCATCACCCTATTTTCCCCTCTGGGATATCCCTGTGCTAGAGGGCTCGTCCCACGCAACGCGCATCATCGTGACTTTCGTGCGTAGTTCAGTGAACCTCTCTGCAATACGAGAGGGCAGCAGACGAAAAAGGAGAACCATGATGTTCGAGATCCGGCCCAAAACCATCCTGACCCTGATGCTCCTGACCCTCGCTCTGACCATGTCTTTTCTCTTTGTAGCCACACCCAGAGCAAGCGCCTCAACCGTTCCCGTGAAGAGTGTCTTGGCAGGCACGCCCAATTTCACGGTGACGGTCGATCCACTCTCGCAAACCAGAAAAAGAGGCACGGGTGCTCCTTATTTCGTGACCATTAATCCTGTAAATGGCTTTAACGGCAGCGTCAAGCTGAGCCTGACAGGTAACATCCCTCCCAACGGCGTGGTTTCGATCTCCCAGCCAGGGCTCGGGCCACTGAACGATGGTGAGGTCGATATTCAGATTTTGAAGCACACGTTTGTCACAGGAACCTTCGCGATGACCATCCATGCGGTTAGCGGCAGCCTGGAGCATGATGTCAATATCAGCCTGACGATTGTCTGATCACCGTCCAGAAACTGCTACTGTACCTGCGACTACCCATCACGCAGATCAGTAAGCTTCTCAAGAAAAGTGGCGCGTTTGCGTAGACTTCGGCCTATGCAAACGCGCCTGTATTACTCGCTACCGCTCATCACATTACGAGATGAACTGCCAGAGGGCTGGCACGACCGGCGGAGACCAGTCCGGCTGCGAGTTATGGGCCTGAATGCACTGGTAGATGTGACCCTGGAAGGTTACCCGGTCGCCCACCTTATATGGATGGAAGTTGGGGTCCCAGGCTGGCGGGTTGCCGGTTGGCGTCGGCGTCGGTGTTACCGATGGCTGAGGCGTCGGCGTCATGGTTGGCTTTGGCGTGGGCGTGGGTGGTTGAGGCGTTGGCGTCGGGCCACCACTATTGCCGCTACCAAATTGCTTGAAGATGTTGACAAAATCAAGGTTGCCTTGCGACAACCCGCTACACATATCCGAAGCAGTGGTACTGCCAGCGCAACTGCCATTATCGCGCGATACCTCCCAGAATGAAAGTAGCCCGAGATGTTGCTGCTGCGCGAAAGAGAGCACCTGTTGCGCGTTCTGCTCCGAGAGAATCTCTCCCTGCGAGTCGTTCTGACCGATCATCACAGTGAGGCCGATCATCGACCAGAGCTGGCTGGTCGATTTCGAAGGGAAGATCTGCTGCAACTGGCTAAAAAAGCCATTGGCGGCATTAATGGCTTCCTGCCCCATCATGCTATCAGGCGAGCCGTAGTCCATCGCCATCAAATTCACGATAGAGAAGTTGACGCCGTGGCTCTTGGCATTATTGAGCAGACCGATGCTGGTGCTGAGCAATCCATTGGTTGCGGATGGCAGGGTGAACGAGATGACCAGACCAGGATTGGCCTGCTGCAAAGCCGCCAGCGCGGTATTGCGGCGGTCGTACGAGGTCACGTCTCCCTCAGTTCCTCCCTCAATATCAAAATCGAGGTGATTGACATGGTACTGGTTAATCACAGCCTGATACTGAGCTTGCAGGCTGGTGGCGTCAGGACAGGTGAGCGCGAGCTCCTGGCCAGCCGCACCGCCAAAAGAGATGACGACATCTCCGCCCTGGCTGCGGATAAACTGGATATCGCTATCCAGGTGAGGCAGGAATTGCCCCGTCTGACTGAACGGGATGGTGCCAGCCCATTCTGCGGTACAGTTGTTACCCCCATCGGTAACAAAGGCGAGGGTGTAGAATTTCTGGCCCGTGCTTTGGGTAACCGATTGCAGCGTCGGTCCGCTCAGCGTTACATCCTGATAGGGAGCAAAAAGCTGGCTTGGAAATGCCGCCGCCGCGTGCGTGTTACGCGCGCTCACTCCCAGAAAGACGCTGGTGAGGACTAAAACGCCGATTGCAACGAAGGCCAGAATGCGTGAAGAAGGTTTCATTAACAGGGTCCCTCCTGAAAAGGTACAGTAGATAGGATGTGGATATGCACGCATGTACAGCTAACAATGGCCTTAAGGTTTGAATGGCAAGCTCTTAAAAACAATCGGGAACGCTGCTACCACAGCTAGTGAAACCGCTTCACTGATCTACCAGGGAACGCGCCCGCTTCCTGGCACTCTCTGTTACGTCCCGAAGCGGTTTCACTCACCCGATTATAAGGCACCTCGAATACGCCCGTGGTTGACGGGCTAATTTACCCCTTTCTGCCGATTGGAGACAATGGCACCCTAGACGACGAAGAAAAGCCAAATGCCGCAGGGGACATTTGTCACTACTAAGTGTATCGTTATAAACTCTACTTGTCAATATATCTAGACCACTATACCAGGATGGCGCTGTTCGGGGGCGGTACGTTGATTGGATACAGCCTCTTCTGGCTTGCCTCGGCTTGCCCATTGAACCTATGTGGTAGGTATGACTGTCACCTCGCTGGCAGGAATCCAGCCCTGGCGATGGTTGAAGTTGATCTCGTACCACAGGGTGGTGGTCCCATCTTGAACCAGGGTGTATCCCGAGTCAAAGAGCGCGCCATTGGGTACACCGCCGATGATATGGCTGGGGTTGGGGTTTCCATAGACAAGGACTTGAGAGACACTGCTTTCTTTGACCCTCACCAGTGTGCCTGTGCCAACAGTAACATTGGCACCGGGAGGCACAGCCAACCAGACTGGCTTCCCATCCTCAAACAGGCTGGGTGGACTGTTGTGGGCCTGATCGCTCTCACCATACCATATCTCGTACATAGTGTCCCCAGTCCCCACCGGGTCCTGCCTTATGGCCAGATAGGGGTAGCTGATATCTGCTTCGATATTATTGGTCTCGTCGGTCACATCAGAGGGACTGTTCATTTGCGGGATCAAGCCCGAGGCGGTGCTGGGACCATTGTAGAGATAGTAGAAGTTGAAATTGCCGGGCGACTCGGTGCCACCTTGCCCCAGCTTCATTCCCGTGTGCAGCTCGATCGTTCCCTGGGCGAGCGTTTCCTGCGGATAAGGGATGCCCTGCTGGTGGATCAGGCTGAAGTAGTAGTCCCACATCCAGTACGGGCCTGGATCGACGTGGTTCGGCCCGGACGTATATGTGGATGAGGGCACGGTACCGTGCGCAACAATATCGTTGCGGGAGAGCGGCAGGTGATATTTGTTGAGCAGGTAGGCCACCAGTTTGGCGGAACCCAGGTACTCGGCGGCGTTATACCACAGGGAGCCAGTCGCGGCAAAACCAACATGCTCGATACCAACCGAGTGCTGATTGTACCAGTAATTGCCGCAATTATAGGGAAAATCAGCATCATGCACGACCTGATAGACCGTCCCGTCGGTATCAACGATATAATTCGCACTGGCGCCGGGGGCCGTCTTAGGATCGGTATTCTGGAAGGTGTTGAGGGCGCTCTGCAGCGAACCCTCGGTATCGTGAATGACCACGAAGTCTACTGGCAGTGGATAAGGAGCATCGGTGCGCTCTTCGTAGCTACAGGGCGGATACACCGCAGCCGGAGGCGTGCAGTCAAAGATGGTCGGGTCCAGTATACAGTTCACGGCGAGTGGATAATCGCCAGTCGGGGTGTTGCTGCAGCCGGTGGGCTGCGAACTGGTGCCCATGACTCCTGCAGCGGTTGCAGTATCCGGCTGGACCGCTTGTGGGGCCAGCGTGACGGTCTCACCAGTCTCGCCCGGCGCACTGAAGCCCGTATTAAGGACCGTATAGAGCGCGTCGGCATACATCAGGGCAGTTGAACGGACCTCAGCGTGGCTATACTCGGCCACGGCCCCATACCATTCAGCCAGAGTGGTGGGCAGTGTGTGCGTGCTGGAGAGCTGCTCTGCCTCCGCACGCAGGACCGCCGCGCCGCCGAGGATATTGGTGGCGATATCGGTCTTGAGTTGGTCGGTGCTCACACCGAGAATGCTCGCAGCCTGATCCAGCGTATCTCCGCGCTGATTCTGAATCAGGTGCATACAGCCAAAGCCGTGATCAACGCTGGGTCTGCCTCCATGATCGCTCAACCGTCCCTCCATATAACAGAGCGCTTTGAGGAGAGGCGCGGGTACCTCAAATTCGCTGGAGGCCTGCTCAAAGGCCGCTCCAAGCCGGGTATTACTGGTGGCTTGAGCATTTGCCCTGACCGTGCTGCTCATGAAGCTCGTGAGCGGCACGAGCAGGGCAAAGACGGCCAGAAGGGCGAGGCGTGAGAAAGATAAAGCTGGGCGCATACGAATGTTTGACCTCCATGTCATAGTTTTTTTAACAAAAGACGTGATAAATTGCTTCTCTCCTCAACCGTAAGCAGTGCTTCGTCAAGCACATGGGTCAGGACGCACACCACTATCGGCGGTGCCGAAGAACCAGTTGAGGTCAGAGCTGCCGTATTCGGCATCACGACCAAAATCATTGACAGTTGAACCGATAATATCGTTGCCAAAGGTCAGAACACAGTTTGCACCATGTCCAGACTGGGCATAGAAAGGGTAAAAGGCCGCACCGGGCGGGGGAACGGTACAACCACTGCCATCACTCTTGCAGGTTGCCTTCTCGGTCGAAAGCACTTCCGTCTCAAAGAGCAGCGAGGGATAGTTCTCAACGTACTTTCCACTAGAATCGGCGCTGAGCGGAGCGGAAATCAGAGCTGGGGCAGGGGTATTGCTTGTGCCATCAGGCCAGTCAGGCAGGTAAGAGGAACCATCGTAATCCTGATCAGCGCCGAGGCAGCCAGGCACCAGCGGACCAGTGAAGCAGTTGCTGTCGTCACTGTCGTTATCGACAGGCTCAAAATGGCCAAGTTCGTAAGCGATGCCGATATTGGCCTCCAGGAAGGTCCAGGAATCGACATTGTGCAGCTTCGCAGTATCGAACTCAGGATGAAAGGAGTAGTTCGTAGGAGCGCAGGTATTCACATCCAGATGCTGGAAGCCGTTTGCGGCACTGGCGACCATAAATCCGCGCTGGCCTGTGGTCTTATCCTGAATGATATTGATGACTCCGTTAGGCGTATCCCGCATGGTAATTGCAAGCCGATCGCCCTGGTTCATCAGCAGCGTTTGTGCATCAGGAGTGAAGGTCGCGTTAGTGGCGCTGGCCGGTCCTGGCGGGCCTGTTGGTACACCATCATGCTGAATAAACGCGAAATTGACAGGCTCGGTACAGTTCGGATTACAAGTCGAGGAAGCCGGATTACATTCCAGGCTGTCGATCGTCAGGGCCGCGCACCAGTGGGTTGCATCACAGCTAAGCTGAGTGAGATACGGATAGTCACCAGGGGGATAGAACTGCAGTTCAAGGAATGCGGACCCGGCAGCCGAAGGATCACCTGAGAACCTCGATGGAGGATTCTTATTGCTATCCGGCACGCAGGGGTTCAGCGGGTAGGAATTCGGATCGCACAGCGCCATGCTCAACCAGAAGGTTGCGGCATTCTCAAATGTCTGGGTTGCTGGTAACGGATTCTCCATCGGCAGGGTAATGTTCCAGCTCACATTGTTGGCGGAGCCAGATTGGTCCGAAAGAAACTGCACGCTTGGCTCGTCATGGCCAATATAATGATCATTGTCCTCGCCGCGCTCGCCGTGCAAGCCGGTAATATCCGCACAGAAAAAGTCACGTTTAATAGGCTGCTGAAGCGCGCTGTAGCCATTGCAGTCTAGTTCGCCACGCGAAGCAAAATGCTGTCGTCCGGTCGTCTGGGCATGAGCCTGGGTTGGATGAAGCGTGGGGACGATTAGTGACAAGGAAACGAGTATAATGGTCGCCAGAGAAAAACGGTGCTGAGCGAGATTCGATCTAATAAAGAAGCTCATCGACTTCTCTCCTTACAAATACGATATTACTAAATACAAATACATCAGACTAAACGAACCTCAAAAAGCCAGCATTTGAACCAGGTGAAGACAGTGGTGAGTCGCGTAGGACGCAACCACGCCAGATAGCCGCCTGGTGAAGATCTGCGGCAGACCATCTGGATTTCCGCAATCCCTATCTCTCCAGATTCCTGTGGGCATAGTCGAAACATACCAATTGGCACCTCGCATGGCAAGAACGCTCCACTCGCCAGGACCCCAAGTGGGACCGCTCAGCTTTCTTTTTTTCTCGGCATTCTCTATGGGACCTTTTTACCATGCAGGCCCACCCTCATCTTTACCCTCACATCGGCACAAGGAAAAATCCTCTCCTTTGTCATCATCCATTTTTTCTTTGCCGGGAAAAAATGCACAAAAATCCAACAATGCAGATCGAGAATGGGGATTTCGAGCAAAAGGATGTGAGAAAAGGACGAAGCGCCTATGTGCAGGCAATGGGGATGTGATGCGCGTTAACCTGAACCGCTTCTCTTGCTCAACATCCGCCACCGGCAAACCTTTCTCTCAGGCTCGATCTGCCTTCCGCGCCCTTTATTTACCTGTTTGGACGCAAACGCCTGCTATGGAGCATGATTACGTGACAGGCTAACACACCTCATCCCACAAAGGAGGCGAGCAAGAGAGAATGGAGAAAACTATAACGCCGGTGGAGATATTAGCAAGCTAAAGTCCAGGTCATCAGAGTTGCAAACCTTTCATGAGTGTAAAGGAATCAATAACTTCTTCGATTAGATGCTGTTCAGCAGGATTTTTCAAGGATTGACCGTTTAGACTGCGATAAACAAAAGGTAACCTTGCCTTGTTCAGGGTTGCCAGATAGCGTAAAGCTCCAACCGCCTCACGCCCGGCCTTTACTCCCGCTTTTCGTCTCCACAAGCTGCAAAATTGCACCCACGAGTGCCAGCAGTAACGCACCGAGAAAAAGCCAGTAGCCGCCGGCTGCATAACTAAAAAAGATGCTCTCGGCAAATGAACCACGCCCTTGAGCAAAAATCATTACCAGCATCGTTAGCAGGGCCAGAATACCAATGCCAATCGCAATGTTCGCAGAGAGCATCCGATGATAGAGCGAACTGATAATCTGGAAAAATGCGAGCAGCAGGATCAGCAGAGCAACCAGGGGCTCAAGCCAGAGCCAACTCTGGCTGGGAACGGAGATATCTTTCGGCCCTCCCTGACCGAAGTCGCCGAAGAGAGAGTCAAGACCAGTCAATTCTATGCCTGTAAAATTATAAGATGGCGCGACTGGTGAGAGAGTATCTCCAAATGTATATGCAGATCGGATCGAAGACGTATTTGTGGCATTATAGCTGACATATGGTAGGAAGCAGAAGATGAAGAGAGCCAGGGCCGCCGCGCAGAGCGTTAGACCAGAACCGAAGAATGACGGAGAGGTCAGATTGCTCAATCTTCGCTGTTCCTCAGAAAGAGCCTGTACTCGTTTCTCAAGCTGCTCCGGGCGCAGGCGCACACTCTCAGCATTCGTTCCTGTCTGAATTACCCCTGGCGCTGGCTGTTCTTTGCCGCAATTTCGACAGAACTGCGCATCCTCCGGTAGTCCATCACCACAATAAAGACAGAACAAAGTAGTTACCTCCTGTGCTTAACATCCACCATCGGCAAACCTTTCTCCCAGGCTCGACTCACCAATGCAAAGAAATCAATAATTTCCTTAAGTATAAACTGCTCAATAGGATTCTTCAAGGAAAACAGGGAGGCAGAGCTTCGCCCTACTTAATAAGAGGAAAGAGGTGCTGGTTGGGCCGTAGCACGGCCCAACCAGCACCTCTTTCCTCTTAAAGGCTAAATTTTGCGATTTTATCCCATAGAAACCGCGCTGTTTGCCTCACCTGATGTTTCGCCATCCCCATATAAGAAGCAATGCGTCCAGCGACCGCCCCCAAGCTCGGTACGTTTGGGGAAGCGCTGGCTGCATACCGGCATGGCGTGCGGGCAGCGCGGATGGAAGCGACAGCCGCTCGGCGGCGCGATCAGGCTGGGAATCTCACCACGAGCAGGAAGCTCGACAACGCGCCGGTCGCTATCAGGAGTGAGACGTGCAGGATCGGGCGCGGCGGATACCAGTAGTTGCGTATAGGGATGCTTTGGATTCTGGATAATCTCGTCGCTCGGTCCCCCCTCCACCACCTGACCCGCGTACATCACCTGCGTATCCTCGGCAAAGTAGCGCGCGCTGGCAATATCGTGTGTGATAAAGAGCAGGGCAAGATGCTCTTCCTCTTTCAGACGCAAGAGCAGATTGAGAATGTCCAGGCGAATAGAGACGTCGAGCATCGATACAGGCTCATCAGCCAGCAACACCTGCGGTTCCACTGCCAGCGCGCGCGCAATGGCGATACGTTGACGCTGGCCGCCACTGAGCTGGTGCGGATACTTCTGGATAAATTGCTCGGCGGGACTCAGGTTGACGCGGTTGAGTAATGCCAGAATTTGTTCCGTCTCCTGCGCCTGATTGCGTACATGGCGGTGGATACGCAGAGGGCGGCTCAGGTGATAGCGTACATCGTGAATCGGATTAAGCGAGGAGAAGGGATCTTGCAGGATCAACTGCACATGACGGCGATAGGTGCGCAAGGTTGAGTTACCAGTCAGCCTGATTGGTTGACCCTGGAAGCGCATCGTGCCGGAGGTGGGAGCGTAGAGGCCCGCTAGCATGCGCGCAACCGTCGTTTTGCCGCTGCCGCTTTCTCCGACCAGCGCCGTCGCCCGACCAGGATAGAGCGCAACGGAAGCGTCCTCAACGGCACGGACGGCTTTTTTGGGTCCAAAGAGACTCAAAGAGCGCAGGGGAAAATGCTTCTGCAGGTGAATCGCCTCTAGAATAGGGGTGCCGGGACCCCCCGCAGGCTTATCAACGACTGGCTGATTGATTGTACTCATGATTTGCCGCTCCCTTCTGCCAGAGCCTCATATTTTTTCGCCATGTCCGCCATTGATGGTGGTTCCGCGCTGAACTCGGGATTATAGAGATGACAGGCTACGACCTGATTGAGATTTTCTGCCAGCGCCGGTCGCAAAACCGGTAATACGCTGTGACATTTATCAAAGGCGAAGGGACAGCGCGGGTGGAACGCGCAACCAGGCGGCGCATCCCGCAGATCGGGCGGCGAGCCGGGGATGCCCGACATCTTGCGGCGCGGCCCCTGCAAGGTTGGAAACGAGTTGAGCAAGCCGTAACTGTAAGGGTGACGCGGATGCGCATAGAGGTCCTGATTGGACGCTTTTTCCACGATACGGCCTGCATACATGATCGCAACATTATCTGCCAGTTCGAGCAGCAGCGAAAGATCGTGCGTGATAAAAATAACGGCAAAGTCCAGTTTCTCACGCAGGCGCATAATCTCGGTCAGGATCTCGCGCTGCACCACCACATCAAGAGCGGTAGTTGGCTCGTCCATGATCAGTATTTCGGGCGAGAGCGCCAGGGCAATGGCAATAACGGCGCGCTGGCGCATTCCTCCGCTCAATTCATGCGGATAGCTTCCCAGGCGGTCGGGCGCGATGCCAACCAGTTCGAGCAGTTCGCGAGCGCGCTGCTTGCACGCAGCGGCGCTCATCTGTGGCCGGTGCGTATGCAACACATCCATAATCTGCGTCCCAATGGTCATCACCGGATTGAGCGCATTCATGGCGCTCTGAAAGACAATCGCCAGATCATTCCAGCGAATATCGCGCAACTGGTTAGCCGAGAGCTTGAGCAGATCAATCGCCTGTCCATCGTCTTCATCCCGCTCGCGTCCCCGCTTCCCATTTTTCGCGGGACGAGTCAAGGCCACCTGTGAAACAATATCGTTGCCGCGGTCGGAGCGCGGGTAATAGAGTATTTCGCCCCCGGTAATCAGCGCAGGCGGGCGTAGCAGACGCGTGATGGCATAGGCCAGCGTCGATTTGCCGCTGCCGCTCTCACCGGCCAGACCGAGAATCTCGCCACGCCGCAAACTAAAGCTTACATCGATTACAGCATGTACCGTTCCGTTAGCTGCCAGGTAATCAACATTGAGCCGATTCACCTCAAGCAGCGTCTCGCTCTGTACCTTGACTGCCATTATGCGCTCTCCTTGCTATCCAGTTGTCCAGGCGATCAAGCGGGTAAGGCGATAAATCGCCCACGGACGCGCTAAAGCCGGTCCCTACGCTGGAAAGATACCCTTCTTCTTTTTCGCAGGCTGTTCACGTCTCAGGCGTGGGTCGGCGACCTCGTCGATCCCGAAGTTGATCAGCGAGAGGCCCGCCCCCAGCAGCGCAATGCAGGCACCGGGAGGGATGAACCACCACCATAGATTGCCCCCCAATGCACCAGCTTGCTGCGCCCAGTATAACATACTGCCCCAGCTAGGAATAGTGCCATCGCCCAGGCCAAGAAATTCAAGCGCCGCCCAGGTCAGCACTACATAGATCGTTGTACTGACAAAGCCCGCCACCACCAACCCGATCTCATTGGGAAAAATCTCAAAGAAGATGATACGCCAGGCACGCTCCCCGCTCACACGGGCCGACGTCACAAATTCGCGGCTGCGCATCGAAAGCGTCTGCGAACGTAGCACGCGCGCCTGCCAGGCCCAGTTGGTAGAGACAATTACCAGCGAGATCGTCAAGGGACCACGCGGGAAATAGGCCGCGAGCACGATGGCAAGTGGGAGCGCGGGCAGCACCAGCGAAACATTGGTCAGCAACGTCAAAACATCGTCAACCCAGCCGCCAAAGTAGCCGCCAACCAGTCCAACAACCACCGAGACCAGCGTCACCAGCAGACCAGTCCCCAGCCCCCAGAAAACGCTGGTACGCGTACCATAGATCAACTGGCTAAAGAGGTCCTCGCCGACAACCGTCGTACCTAACAGATGTGCAGGCGAAGGAGGTGCGATGAACAGGTGCGACGTGGCATTGGGATTGATCGTCATAAAAAACGGTCCAAAGAGACCCACCAGAATGAAAAATCCGACAATTGCGCTGCCAACCGCTACCCTGGGACTGATCGTCATTGCTCGCCAGACCACCAGTAGCATACGTACAATACGTGCAGGTAAGGCGGTATTAGCTGCGGGCAGCGCCGCCACGGGAGCCGCTTCGATGGGGGCGGGGGCAAGCCCTGCCCCTACATCCTGAGTTTTCATGTTAGCTGGTCCTTTCCACACGCACTCTCGGATCAAGGAAAGCATAAAGCATATCAGCCAGGAAATTCGCTCCCAGCACCGCCAATGTAATCACCAGGAAAACGCTCTGGATCATGGCATAATCCTGCTGATTCACCGCCTGGAACAACGCATAGCCAATACCAGGATAGGAGAACACCATCTCGGTGAGCAGTTGACCGCCGACAATCGCCCCGATGGCAATGGCAAAGCCGGTAATATTGGGCAGCACCGCATTGCGGGCCGCGTACCAGAACATCACGCGTCGCCCCGATAACCCCTTCGCCCGCGCCATCAGCACGTAATCCTCCGAAACGGTCGTGATCATCGAGTTGCGCATCGTCAGCATCCAGCCCGCCAGCGACGAAATCACCAGCGTCAAAGCGGGCAGAAAGGCGTATTGGATGACGCTCCCGATGAACTCAAAAGACCAGCCCGGATCGATATTGGCCGAGTCGTAGCCGCCCGCCAGGGGGAACCAGTTGAGCAGGTAGGAAAAGATGTAGAGCGAGATCAGCGCCAGCCAGAAGTAAGGAATAGCAGAGAGAAAATTCATCACCGGCGATAGGAAAGTATCAAGCAGAGAGCCGCGCTTCCACGCGACAATTATTCCTAGCAAACAACCAAGCGCAAAGCTGATCAGTACAGCCACGCCGCCAAGCATAATCGACCAGCCAATATCCTGACCAATAACCTGAGAGACCGGGGTGGGAAAATATTCCAGCGAATTGCCCAGGTTGCCCTGGAGCAAATTGCCAAGATACTTAAAGTATTGAACCCAGAGGGGATCGTGCGTATTCAGACCGAACATGACCGCGAGGCTCTGCTGCATCGCCGGGGTCACATAGCCCTTTGTTGACATCTTCCCCACAAGAGCCGCCACGGGATCGCCAGGAGCCAGGCGAGGGATGAAAAAATCCAGCGTAATGGCTACCCAGACCGCGCACAGATAGAACAAAATGCGGCGAATGATGTGACGCACCTGCTTGCTCCTTCATTAGGCACACGTCCATGTTAGTATTGTACACTTTTTTGGTGAAAAAGGGGATGATTTGCGCAAATCATCCCCCACTGAACTCCCCTTCTGATATGCTCAGAGAGAGAGCAGAGACAGCATTCAATCACGCTTTGGGCTGGAGGTGCAGAATCACCTGTTCGCAGTCAGGGGCCGTGTTAGGGCTACCACTGGCGTAAGGATTATTCTGGTCGGGCCAGCCGGTGAAGTTCTTGGTCAGGTACTCGTCATAGTCAGCGCCGGTCCACAGAGGAATGAAGGGCTGATTTTCGACAAAGGTCTTCTGAATACCTGCGATAGCCTGCTTCTGAACAGCAGCATCGGTAGTAGAGGCGTACTGGTTCAACAACTGATCGGTTGTGGGATCATTCCAGGCCACGAAGTTGAATTTGCCCTGACCGATCTGCGCACTGTTGAGGTACTGGTTATAGAGGTAGTACGGAGTGGGGCCGCCCACCATGCCGCAGAACATCAACTGGTAATCATATTTACCATCCGTACGCAGTGTGTAATAATCGCTCTCACCAACCGTCACGTTTTTGATCTCGATTCCTACAGCTTTCGCCTGATCCGCCACCAGCTTTGCCGCCGCGTTCCAGTCCGAGTAAGAGTCCACGCTTCTCAGAGTGAAGGAGAGACGTTTGCCATCCTTCTGGAAGATCCCATCTGGCCCTTTGGTGAAGCCTGCGCCAGTCAGGATTTGCTCGGCTTTGGCAGGGTCGGCGCTGGTTGACAGACTGGCATACTGCGAGGCCAGCCAGCTATTAGCCGTCGGCAGCACCAGGCCGGTCAGGCTTCCAGGAGGCTCCAGACCCGCCGTGGCCTGTGCTGCGATAGCATTGCGGTCCAGCGCATAGCTTAGCGCCAGGCGCACCGGCTGACCAGCTTGTCCGCCCAGCAAAGGATCTTTCTGATTCGGGCAGATCGAATACAGGTTGATCGGGTCCATGAAAATGTGGTTGTTGGCCGGATCTTTGGAGATGAAATCTTGCTGGAGCGTTGGCGAGAAATAGCCAGCCCAGTCCACGTCGCCCTTTGGCAGCGCCAGTTGCAGCGTCGCGTTGTCCTTGTATTCTGGATAGCGCAGCTCGTCAATCTTTACCTTATCAGCCTGCCAGTAGTTCGGATTTTTGTCGTAGACAGCCAGGTCGGTCGTATAGCGGGTGAGCATAAAAGGACCGGTGCCAACTGGCTTATTGGTGAGGTACTTGGTCGGGTCGCCGACGGAAGCAAAAACGTGCTTGGGAATGATATACACATGCCCGGCAATCGTGACCAGCGACGGCGGATACGCTTTCTGGAAGGTCATCACGACCGTGCTGGCATCCGAAGCGGTTACATCTTTGAGATAGGTCCAGACACCGCCGCCGTCTGCCGCCGGATATTGCTTCATTAAGTTGAAGGTAAAGGCCACGTCGTCCGCAGTGAACGGCTGACCATCGTTCCATTTGACATTGGGCCGGATCGTGAATTGCACCTGGGTATTGTCGCTGTTCCACTGATAGCTGCTCGCCAGCATGGGAGTAAACGAGCCATCATTGATATTCACAAAGTACAGGGTCTCATAGACCATCCCTTCCAGACCCGCGTTGGGGTGTCCATTATAGGGATTAAAGCCAGCCTCGGTGAAATCATTCGATTGGGCCGCGATTTTCAGAATGTGCTTGGTATTGGTGTTCTGGCTAGGACCACCTCCACAGGCCGCAAGGATCATTGTGAAGATGACCAGGAAGGTGAATACCATTGCCATAGATGCGATCTTCGCCCTCGAAGACAACGCGCGGAGAGGGTTGGAAGCCATTTGCAACCTCCTGACATGATGTCAAAACTTACTTGATAGATCCCGGAAATATTTCTCTTGAGTCCACAATACAAACCTTTTCTCGCCTGCTTCCTCCTTTCCAGCTTTTGAGTCCGAACTTTTTAAATCAACGGAGTTCGATACTTGCCTCCCATAAATCCAGACCAATCTATGTACAATACTGTACCTTTTTCCGCCGAATTTGTCAAGACATCTAGACCACTAGACAGGGTTGTTGTAAAATTTGAGATGGGAACGGGACGGTCCTGTTCCATCCGTACAGCCATAAAAGGGATAGGAGTAGCCATGACCTCTTTGCTTGAGCAAGAAATTACCAGCCAGCCGGAAGGAATTGCGCGTTTGCTTGGGCGCGAAATGCGGCATATCGAGCGCATCGTTGCCCAGCTTCCGGCCTTTGACCATGCGTTAATTGCCGCGCGCGGCTCGTCCGATCATGCTGCCACCTATGCGAAGTATGCCTGGGCGACCCTGGGTCATTACCCGGTGACGCTGGCTGCGCCTTCGCTGCTGACTATGTATAATGCCGCCCTCAACCTGACCGGTGCGCTGGTCGTGGGCATCTCGCAGTCAGGACAATCGCCCGATATCCTCGCCGTGCTGCAAGAGGGCAAGCGCCAGGGCCGCCCCACGCTGGCAATTACCAACGATGGCGCATCTCCTTTAGCAGCCATCGCCGATTACGTTGTGGAGCTGCACGCGGGGCCGGAGCGCAGCATCGCAGCCACCAAAACCTATACCGCGGAGCTCGCGGTGATGGCGATGTTCGCCGCCGCGTGGAGCCACGAACCGGAGCGCCTGGCCGAGCTTGAGCAATTGCCTGTGGCAATTGCAGCGACCTTGCAACTGACGCCGGCGATTGCACAACTGGTTGAACGCTATCGCTATATGGACCGTTGCGTCATCATCGGGCGCGGCTACAATTATGCCTCCGCCTTCGAGCTAGCCCTCAAGCTCAAAGAATTAACCTACGTCATGGCGAACGCCTACTCCTCAGCGGATTTTCGCCACGGCCCAATCGCGACCATCGAAGCGGGCCTGCCGGTCGTCCTGATCATGCCTGTCGGCGCGACCTTCGATGATATGCTCACCCTGGCGCTCGATCTGCAACAGAGCCAGGCCGAACTACTGGTTATCTCCGACTCTGAGCGGGCGCTTGCTCTCGCTCGGACCAGGCTTCCTATCGCTGCCGGCGTGCCCGAGTGGCTCAGTCCTCTCACCGCCATTCTCCCGGGTCAGCTTTTTGCGCTACACCTCGCCCTGACCAAAGATGTGAACCCCGATCTGCCGCGCGGCTTGCAGAAAGTAACCAAAACGCTGTAGGGGCAGGGCCTGCCCCTGCCTTCATACCTGCCATCGGGCGAGGTAACCCGACCCCCATAGTAGGCGATAAATCGCCCACGGACGCGCTAAAGCGGGTCCCTACGGCATTTACGGCGGTTTATAGGGTTTCGAAACGTTTGCGCCAGGCGTCGGTGGCGTAGGCGATCTCGCCCTGACAGATGGTCGCTTGCAGAGTGAGCGCGGCATCGAAAATGAGCATGTCAGCGTCATACCCGACCTGAAGCAGCCCCTTCCGATCAGCGGCGCGCGCAGTCCTGGCAGGATTGAGGGTTAGCATGCCTACCGCCTCCTGCAAAGAGACCTCCGTCATGGCAAGCATATTGCGCAACGCCCGATCCATGGTTAAGACGCTGCCGGTAATGGTGCCATCCGCCAGGCGCGCAGCTCCATTGACCACACGCGCCGGCTGTCCGGCAAAGCTAAAGTCGGCGTCAGGAACGCCCGCGCCCGCCAGAGCATCCGTAATCACGACGGTGCGCTTGGGTCCCAGCAATTTCACCAACACATTCATAGCCGCGGGATGGACATGGACCCCGTCGGCAATCAGCTCTCCACAGACGCAGCCAGGCTGGACGATGGCAGCCAGAGGTCCAGGCGCGCGATGGAGCATGGGACGCATGGCGTTGAAGCAATGCGTAACATGGGTGACGCCCTGTTGCACCGCTTCCTGAGCCTGCTCATAGGTTGCATCGGTATGCCCCATGCTCACCGTCACACCGGCCTCGATCATGCGGCGGATCATCGTCGCCGCTCCGGGCAACTCGGGAGCCAGGGTGATCAGGCGCAGATGCCCCTCGGTTAAAGTCAGTACGCGCTCCGTCTCCGCTTCATCGGGCATGCGCAGCCAGATCGCCGGATGCGCTCCCCGCTGGGCCACGTTAATATATGGACCTTCCATAAAAATTCCTAGAGGCTCGGCCCCTTTCCCTCGCCCCCTGGCGTTCATCATCTCCACCGCTGCGCCTAGCTGCCGCTCCGGCAAGGTGCCGGGTGTGCCAACCACCGTGACAAGAAAAGAGGTGACGCCCGTTGAGGGTATCCAATGCGCATAAGAACGAATCTCGCCCACGTCCGTCGTATGCAGATTGAAGCCTCCCCCACCGTGGGTATGGACCTCAATAAAGCCTGGCGTGACGATCATCCCCGCTGCATCAATCGCAGCGTTGCCTGCATCAGACTTTTCTGCATATTCGACTGCCCGAATGCTCGCCCCCTCAACAGAGATATCTCCATGCTCAATATCTATGGCAGCGTCTATCAGGTGAGCATTACGTAATGTAAATCGCATCGATCCTCCTTCTATAGGGCTCCGCAATCTTGCAGCTTCCTTGAGCCTGCACGGCCTCAAAGACGCAGCCCTCGATAGTGCAACCTTGACAGATACGCAAAAATATGCGATCATTAGTAAGTAAGTATACTGGTATATACAATATACCAATTATACCACTTTCTTAACTAGTACCACATTTGGGAAAGGAAAGCAAGAGATAAACGCCACCAGATTGGAAAAGTGATTATGAGCGCGATTTATAGAAACAGCCCCCTGCCTCGTTATTACCAGTTAAAAGAGATTCTGCGCGAAAGAATTCGTAGCGGGGAATGGAAACCGGGAAGCCTGATTCCTTCGGAACGCGAGCTGAGCGAAAAGTATGGCATCAGCCGCATGACTGCTCGCCAGGCCATTACTGACCTGGTCAACGAAGGTATTTTTTATCGCGAGCAGGGCAAGGGAACCTTTGTGAGTAACCGTAAGATCACCCAGCAATTGATCCACCTGACCGGCTTCACCGAAGACATCCGGGCGCGTGGACAATTGCCGAGCACGAAAGTGCTCTCGGCGGAAATGTCTCCTGCTGATGAGGCCACCGCCGAAAAATTACGTATTGAGCCCGGTACCCTCATCTTCCGCCTGCAACGTTTGCGCCTCGCTGACGACGAACCGCTAGCTATCGAGGTATCGCAGATCCACTTCAAGGGCTGTGAACGGTTGCTCGAAGAAGATCTGGAGCACAACTCGCTCTACCGGGTGCTTGAGTCAAAATTTGGCATCATGCTGATGGAGGCCGACCAGGAGCTGGAGGCAGGTCTGGTGGGCAATGACGAGGCCCAGATATTAAACATTGAGCCCGGCAGCCCCGTCCTTTTCACGCGCCGCACCACCTATACCGAGCGCAACCAGCCCATTGAGTACGCCCGATCTATGTATTGCGGCCATAAGTACACCTTCTATACCCATATGAAGCGTGAACAACTGTTACCGTAACGCATCCTATCGATGCCATAAATCGCGCCTCCCCCGGCGGGGGGAAACGTGGTAGGGACCCGATTTATCGCGTCCGCTTTATCGCCCGTCCTCCCTTATGAAGAGGAGGCAATATCGTACTGACCCGATTTATCGCCCGTCTTCCCCTGCAAACGGGGCAATGTTGTACCGGCTTATTTTATCGCGTCTGGCCCATTACCATTTAAATCAGGGAGATACCGCGCATGGAACGCTCGTTACGCATGCTGGAAACTGAAAAGGTCAATCCCGCAACCTCCGAAATCGACCTGATGAGTCCCCTGGAGATCGTGCAAGCCATCAACGCCGAAGACGCCACCGTGGCGAAGGCTGTTGAGCTGGTCTTACCACAGATCGCCGCCGCCATCGAAGTCATCGCCGAGCGGCTTCGTCACGGGGGACGACTTATTTATGCTGGCGCAGGCACCTCAGGCCGCCTGGGCGCGCTTGACGCCTCTGAGTGCCCTCCCACCTTTAACCTCTCACCCGATACCATCGTGGCCTGTATCGCCGGCGGACCTACGGCCATGACGCTGGCGCACGAAGACTTTGAAGATAGCGTCGAAGCTGGCAGGGCCGATGTCGAACGGCTCAATCTCAACGCCAAAGATACCATCGTGGGCATCACAGCCAGCGGGCGTACGCCTTATGTTCGTGGCGCTATTGCCTACGCCCGAGAGCAGGGGGCCTTCACCATCGGCCTGGCCTGTAACACGAACTCGGCGCTGGAAACCGAAGTCGAGATCATGATCGCCCCCATCGTCGGACCCGAAGTCATTACCGGATCGACGCGCCTCAAAGCTGGCACGGCGCAGAAAATGGTGCTGAACATGCTGAGCACCGGCAGCATGATCTTGCTGGGGAAAACCTTCGGCAATCTGATGGTTGATGTGCAGACGACCAACTACAAGCTGCGCCAACGCGCCCTTACCATCGTACAGCGCATCACCGGCCTGGAAGCGGACGCCGCTCAGCAAATTCTTGACGCCTGCGGAGGAGAGACGAAGACGGCCATTTTAGCGGCACGCGCCAATTTGACCCCGCAGCAGGCCAGGGAAAAACTTGCCGCCCACGGCAATAGCTTGCGGGCGGCGCTGCCATGAGCGAGCCAACATCATCATCTTACTACCTGGGCGTAGACGGAGGCGGCAGCAAAACGCTCGCTATCATTGTCGATGCGCAGGGCAAGCAGCGCGGACAGGGCCTGTCCGGCAGTTCCAATTATGCCGCCGTTGGTCTGAGCCAGGCCGTGGCCCATATTGGCAGCGCCGCTGAGGAGGCCGCGCGTGAAGCAGGCTGCACCTTGCCGCTGCACGCCGCCTGGCTGGGCCTCGCGGGGATTGACCGTCAGGACGACTGTGATACGCTTTTGCCTCACCTGCGCTCATTGGCCGGGGCCATCCATCTGACGAATGATGCAGAACTACTGCTGAGTGCGCTGGATAATGCCGTGGGGGTCGCACTCATCGCCGGTACTGGCTCCATCGCGCTCGCTCGCAACGCAGAGGGCAGCATCAAGCGCGCCGGCGGCTGGGGACACATTCTTGGAGACGAAGGGAGCGGCTACGATATTGGACGCCGCGCCTTGCAGGCGGCCACAAGAGCAGCCGATGGCCGCGATCCCGCAACGGCGCTGCTGGCATTAATTATGCAGCATTGGAATCTTACCAGCCCTGATGGCCTCATCGATAAAGTCTATCACGCCGCCGATAAAGCCGATATTGCTCAGGTAGCTACCCTGGTCTTCGCCGCCGCTCGCTCCGGCGACAGTACCGCCCGCGAGATCATACAGCAGGCGGCTCAAGAGCTAGCCCTGGCGGCAATCACCGCAGGGGCCAACGTGGGGCCAACCACCGAGGCAAACGTGGGGCCAACCGCAAGGGATTGCCCCTACGATGATCCAGCCGGTCCGCTGCCTGTCGCGCTGGGAGGCGGGTTGCTATTGCACGAGGAAGATTTTCGAGCGCAGGTTTTAGACGCTATACGCGAACGCCGGGCGGTCGGACAGATCGCACTGGTGACACAACCAGCGCTGAGCGCCGCCCGGGCCGCCATCTACCTATAGAGAGAGTATCGCCTGAAAGGAGAGGCAGTCTATGAGCAATCTTACGCATAGCATGTCAATAGAGGAGCAAATCGGTCAATTGCTCATGGTCGGCTTCTGGGGACACACGCCCTCGCAAGAAGTGCTTGATCTCATTCAACGTTACCATGTCGGCAATATCCTCTTTTTCTCGCGCAATATTCATGATGCCCGGCAGGTGTTAGAGCTAACGCACGACCTGCAAGCCACAGCGCAAAAGGCCGGACAGCGCTATCCCTTGCTGATCGCGATTGACCAGGAGAATGGCATTGTGCAGCGTCTGGGCGACGTTGCCACGCTCTTTCCTGGGAATATGGCGCTGGGCGCGATTGGTTCTGAGCAGGTGGCGCACGATGTCGCCCTGGCAACGGGCCGTGAATTGCAGGCGCTCGGCATCAATATGAACCTCGCGCCCGTGGTCGATGTCAACAACAATGCGGCCAATCCCGTGATTGGCGTGCGCTCGTTCGGCGAGAATGCCCAGCAGGTGGCTCGCCTGGCCGCGGCAATGGTCAAAGGCTATCAGGAAGCGGGAATTATTTCTTGCTTAAAACATTTTCCGGGGCATGGCGATACAGCTACCGATTCCCATCTTGCGCTGCCCACCATTCTTTACGCGCTTGATCGGCTCAAAACGCTCGAACTGGTACCGTTCAAAAGCGGCATCAAAGCTGGTAGCGAATGCGTGATGACCGCGCACATCGCCTTTCCCGCCCTGGCTGAGCAGGAGGCGCTCCCTGCTACCCTCTCGCGCGCTATCGTTCATGGGTTGTTGCGCCAGCAGCTCGGCTTCAGTGGCGTGATCATCTCTGATTGCCTGGAGATGCAAGCTATCGCGGCAATCTTTGGCAGCGCGCGAGCTGCCGTGATGGCGCTGGAGGCTGGCATCGATCTGGTGCTGATATCCCATCATTACGAATTGCAGCGCGATGGCATTGAAGCGATACGCGCCGCAGTTCACACAAATGGGCGGCTCTCCCCTCAAGTGATCAGGCAAGCCGCAGCACGCGTGCTCCAGCTCAAAGCGCGCTACCTCTCCTGGGATGCATTGCCGACGCTGACCGCAACCCTGCCCCCGGTCATCGGCTGCAACGCCCATCTGCAATTGCAGCGCGAGTCTTACCAGCGTTCCACCACGCTGATCCGCAACGAAGATGCACTTCTGCCCCTGCACCTGGACGCTGAAGAGCAAATCATCATCCTCTCGCCTCAGAGAAACACCGCCACAATGGTGGAAGATCGCTATTACGCTGACGAAACGTTGGCCGCAGCTATTCGGCGCTATCATCCTCTTGTGGGAATACTGCCGGTCGATCCAGAGACGGAAGAAGATGGGTATCAGCAGTTATTGCAGACAACCAGCGAATCCGCTGTATTCATTATAGCAACCGTCAATGCCCACCTGGACAAAGGGCAGGCCGAGCTTGTGCGCAGTCTGGTATCGTCAAAGCGGCGTACCATCGTCATAGCCGTGCGCAATCCCTACGACCTGGCGGCATTCCCACAGGCACATACGGTCCTTGCCACGTACGAATATACCCAACCGGCACTGGTCGCGGCAACACGAGTCATTTTCGGCAAAAGCGAGGCGCAAGGACATCTGCCCGTACATATTCCTGGGCTTTCACCTTAGTAAATAGGAGCCTGCTCTTTGAGGATCTGCAACAACGCTTGTGCAGATTCCTCGACCAGAGGCAAATTCAGCGTTGTGCGAGTCTGCAACATATTCATACACTGGAGGTAGCTCCGGGCAGCATAGCCCGGATCGCATTCTTTCTCCTCCACAGCGTGCCGGACCAGCGCCAGAGCGAGCTGACAATATTGATTCGCAGTGGTTAAACAAAGCTCTGCGTAATCGGCAGTATCTGCCATTTTGGCACGCTCTTCCGCAACTTCTGCGATTGCCAGATAGACGGCATGTTGACTCATTGAAGAGCGCGTGCTCTTCTACGACGCTCACATATGATTTTGAGTAATGCGCTCCTCCTAATTCCGTCTGCGTCAAGCCAAACTGCTGGCGTAATTGTCGAATATGCTCTCCCGTCTGGTGCAACGTTAGAGCATCCTTTGAGTACATCAATTTCCTTCCTTAAAAGTGTCATGCACGTTCCATTTTTCCCTGCTTACATTCTATATGTCTTAGGACTGTCAAGGTACACATTGATATAAGTGACTTTATGGATGAGAGAGTTGCTATGTATCTTTCCTGCTTGATCAGACGTGACCAAACTGAGAGGGCAGGGGTTCTGTGATAAGTAGTATCTTCCCAAACCAGGTACATATAAGTAAGTAAGGAGGAAGGATGACATGGGAAAAAACCAGGAGAAAGATGAACTTGAAGGAGTGGAAGCCATTCCTCGCGAGCAAGCTGAGAAGGAAATGCAGAGTGCAGTAGAAAAGCTACGCTCGCAACGGGGTCAGGGAGCTTCAAAGAAGGCTTCTCACGCCGGCAAGGGAGGGGCAGCCGACAAGGACGAACTGGCCGACGTGGAAACCATCCCTCGCAAACAGGCTGAAAAAGAGATGCACGATGCAGCAAACAAGGTGAAAAAGGAGAAGGATAAGAAAAAGGGTAGCAGATAATAGCAGCCATTCCTGGCTTTCAACAAAAAGCGGGAGATAGTGGTCAGGAGCCCTCGGTTGCAAGAAACGTAATTGTTTTTAATACGTATTTTGTTGCAGCCGGGGGCGATCACCGCGCCGCGCCGTTGGCGGTCAAAATATGATAGGAGCGATCAATGACCACCACACCCATAAGCGGCGTATTCACGAATGCTACGCTGGTAGGTGACCGTTATGCGTCTGCTAATGCGTCGCAAAATGGTCGCCGTTTTGTGTCGAGCCAGCCATTCTCGACCACTCTTACGCGCCTGCTCAGCCATGCGCCGAGAAAGGCTGACCTTCTCATCGAATGGTTTTAAAGCAGCCCAGAGCGATTTCTCCAGCGCCTCCGACTGCTCTGCCAGCACGCTTTCTTCTCTGAGAGCGTGCCCAACGCGGCATCTGCCGGAATATACACTCCCACAAAGATCGCGGCTGGTATATTGCCGGGGAGGTCATGCACAAGCACCTGCAACGCCTCTACTCCACCTGCCGAGGTCCCCACAACGATAATATCATGACATCTTTTTCCCCTTTATTCGCTATACACCTCCTACGCGTTTTATGCCTCAACATGGGCTTTACACTCCATTCTCGTTTGCAGGTAGTGCGTAATTGCGATATGGGGGAATCCCCATCTGTACTGGCTAGAGCGCAGCTAGATACTATCACGTCCGCTTTCGCAAAAAGCCTTTCCTTGCATATAGCTAATACGTTAGCCACCATCAAAGTGATGCTACTGGTATTCTCTGCGGAGAGATGTTCTTGTGATAAACTACGGATGAGAAAGCATTGTTACGTCCGATATCGCTATTCAAGGAGAAAAGCATGGCAGGTAGCTTCGAGCAGGACCCTCAATCGCACACAATTGATCTTCCCGGTGGCCGCTTCCATTATTTAAGCTGGGGCACGCAAGATATGGATCGCCCTTGCGCGCTATTGCTGCATGGCATCACCAGTTCAGCCAGAAGCTGGGTACGCGTCGGGCCAGCTCTAGCCGACCGCTACAGGGTGTATGCTCTGGATATGCGCGGTCATGGCGACAGCCCCAAATTGCCTGCCGGGGCCTACAGTCTGCGTCACACAGCCGACGATGCTCAGGCATTGATGGCACTATTACGTCTGAACCGCCCGGTGCTGATCGGCCATTCCTGGGGAGGCGCTACCGCCCTTGTTCTGGCAAGCGGAGCCGCAGCCGAGCAACCCGCCCCGGCGTTCGCTAAAATTATCCTTGAAGATCCCGCGTGCAATTTTGGGCAGGGTGATGCCGCAAAACGCGCCACTGCGTACACAAAGGATATCGGTCGGCCCGCCGATGAGTTGCGCCCCGAATTGATCGCGAATAATCCCGGCTGGACGGAAGCTGATATAGAAGGCAAGCTGGATGCTATGAGTAAAGTAAGCCGCGAGGGCGTGATCAGCGTCTTTGAACAGGCCGGGCAGATGGGCAATTTGCTGCCACTGCTCGCCAGCCTGACAGTGCCGACGCTGCTGCTCAGGGCCGATCCCGACAATGGCACCACGCTTCCAGGGCGACTGTGGAATGAGGCACAAAGCTACCTGCCTGCGCACAGCAAAGCGGTGCAGATTGACGGCGCGACGCATAATATCCACCGCCACAAGTTCGATGCTTTTATGCAGGCCGTGAACGATTTTCTACGCGCCTGAAGTTCAACCGCAGTACCTACCTTCACATTTACATAAGGTCGGCTAAAAGGGGCAAGCAGGGCAAGCGCGAGGCCCCATGTCCCCAGCAGGGCAAGCGCAAGGGATTGCCCCTACCGCCTCCGGTCCAACATTGTGGATGCCGTTCGGTTTTTGAGAAACGCCGGTAGGGGCAAGGGGCGGCATGGGGATTGGGTGGGGGCTTTGCGCTTGCCCAATCTTCGGGGTCAGGGATGACGGGCGCTCAAGCGGGTCCCTACGAAGGGGTGTGGCCCTATTTTGGTGGGAGATGTTATTCCGCTTTCCACAAAAACTGCTTTTTCTTTCCCATAAGATGCAGAAATGTTCGTAAAAAGATAGTACTAATTTCTTATGTAGTAGTTGACTTGCCGCTCATGCTTATCTATAATTTGATACGTATTGATACAGCAATGATGTGCATTACTTTCACAAACTGGAGTTTTCCTCATGCATGGGTTAATCTTTATGACCTGGGAAAAATATTTGTTGGAGCGTTTTCAAGGTTCCATGATGATGACGTACAGGGCAGCCATCGGCGAGACGGTATCTACTGCGCCACTTGCCAGCCGTGTTTACGATGACGATCTTCTCCTGACAGGGGTGAACATCGCCAGCGACATTACAAAGCTACCTGTTGAACAGTTATTATATGAGTACGGTCGGTACTTCATTATGAATGGATTAACGCGGCACCTGTGCGCTTATCTTCTGACACAGGTGAATAACGGACGTGATCTGCTGCTCGCAATGTACGCTGCACATAAACAGATGGGCCGTTTGCCCGAGGGCCTTACGCCTCCCCTATTTCGCTATCAAGCTTTTCCCAACGCCCCCAATGACCTGGTGTTGTACTATGACAGCCCGCGCAAGCTCTGTCCGCTACTCTTCGGAGCTATCGAGGGAGCTGCGGAAAGTTTTGGGGAGCAGGTGGCGGTAGTTGAGCGTACCTGCATGAAGCAGGGAGCCTCGGTATGTCGTTTCGACCTTCGCTTCTCTACTCCCACGGGCAGGCTAGAGTCTCCAGTGCAGCGGGAGCAACTGCTCGCCCAACAGCAGTTTACCCAGATGGTCCTCTCTCTGTTGCCGGATCGGGATGGAATTACCCTGGCAGAGCTGCAAAAGCTTCTAGAGAAAAGGGGGGCACATAAGAACTGGCTCCGCCCGGCTCGACTGCTGGAGGCGCTACGCCACTTGCATCACGCCGGTCTGGTCGCCAATACCGCCAATCAGCCGGGAGACGTTTTGACAACTCGTCGCTACTGGCGCGCCCCCACTTCGGGTTAAAAGTGATATACTGTTGTTGCACGTAATAAGTCATCGGATCGGATTTTCTCACCCTTTCTGTGAGAAGCACCGGTGCCTTTCCACTTGAGAGGGGGCCTGATTCTCAGCATGTGTGTATGCTCGCGCAGCTTCGCGGCGAAGCTGCGCGAACGCCGTCACGCAAGGGCGAAGATCCTAGAATCAGACCTCCTCCGATCCCTTCGTGGATGGCACGTACATTGTCCCTCAAGTGAGACGACGTGGCTAGCTCGATCCGCTTGAGGATACTGAAATTAGCAAAGGAAAACGCCTTCTATGCTGCAACAACTTTCTTCCTTGCAGGATGTGCAGGAAATGTATTGCTGGTTTGAACAGATGCGCGCCACTGAGCCCGTCTGGCTGGACGAAAAGAGTGGCTGCTGGCATGTGTTTCGTTATGCCGACGTGCATCATATTATTACCGATTATCAGCAGTTCTCTTCGGAGAGACGGCGTCCTGTTGGCCGCCGGTCGGCGGGTAACCCAAATCAGGGACGCAGCATTATCGCGATGGACCCGCCTCAACATCGCCAGTATCGCAACCTTGTCTCGCCTTCGTTTACGCCTCGCGCGCTTTCACGCCTCACCGACCGCATCAAAGCTATCACGCAGGAACTGCTCGACGAGGTCCGCCCAACCGGCAAAATGGATGTGATGACGGATATCGCCTACCCTTTGCCAACTATCGTCATCGCCGAAATGCTCGGTGTGCCAACCTCTGACCGCCCGCTATTCAGGAGTTGGGCCGATGCGCTGCTCTCTCAACAATTGAGCGACGCGGAGTTCTTCAAACCCGATCAGCTCGAAACGCAGCGTATCTCCGTAGCTTTTGACGAGATGTCCGATTACTTCCGCGCCATTCTTGAGGAGCGTCGCCGTCAACCGCGCGCCGATATGATGAGCGAACTGCTGGCCGCAGAAGTGGATGGAGAGCACCTGAGCATGGATGATACGATCAGCTTCTGCATCCTGCTCTTGCTGGCCGGTCATGTCACCACCACCAATCTGCTGGCCCAGGCCATCCGTTGCTTTGACGAGCATCCAGACACAATGCAGCGGTTGCGCGAGCAGCCAGAGCTGATGCCCGATGCAATCGAGGAGGTTCTGCGCTACGCCTCTCCCGTGTGGCGACTGGTGCGTACAAACAAAACCGATGTCACTATCGAGGGGATAACCATTCCGGCTGACTCGGTGATCTTCACCTGGGTCGCCTCCGCCAATCGCGATAGCGCGCAGTTTCCTGACCCCGAGCGTTTTGATATTACGCGCACGCCCAATAAACACGTTGCCTTCGGACACGGCATTCATTTCTGCATCGGCGCGCCCCTCTCGCGCCTGGAGGCTGCGATTGCCCTGCCAATGATGCTGGAACAACTGCCACACCTCCAGCGCGTGCGCGAGGAGCCGCTGGAACTCTTCGAGGGCCGCATCCTGTTTGGCTTTAAACGTCTGCCGGTGACGTTTACGCCATCCAGCGCAGCCGCGTAAGCAACGTTAAGCGCCAGCCTCGTTTTTGCGCAAGAAAGCCTGGACTGTCTGCATATACAGTTCAGGCTCTTCCACATGCGATAAATGCGAGCTATGTTCCAGCGTCACGCGCTGAGCGCCAGCAATGCCACGCTGCAATACGTCATTGATGGCAGGGGTGGATTCGTCGTAGCGACCGGAGATAATAAGCGTGGGCACCTGAAGCTCGTGCAGCCTGTCGCTGCGATCCCAATCCTTGATGGGACCGATAACATGAAACTCGCTGGGGCCGTTCATGAAAAAATAGACCTTGCTCAGATTATCCATTGTGTGCTTGACATAATCTGGAGCAGGAACGCGGATCACATGGCGCTGGTAGAAGACATCCATCGCTTCTAGATATTCGGCGCTAGCGGTGGTGCCCGCCTCTTCGTGGCGCAGCAGAGTGGCATTGACTTCGGGAGGCAGCTCGGCGCGCAGGCGGTTGGCCTCAGCGACCCAGAGGGGAATGCTCGGGGTGGTATTGGAGAGGATCAGGCTGACGACCCCCTGTGGCTGTGTCAGCATATATTCGATGGCGAGCATTCCGCCCCAGGATTGACCCAGGATGTGGAAGCGTTCAAGTCCCAGAGCTTGACGCATAGTAGCAAGTTCCGTCACAAAACGCTCGACGCGCCAGAGCGAAGTATCGTCGGGCTGGTCGGAGCGCCCGCAGCCAAGCTGATCGTAGAAGATGACGCGCCGCGTATCCGATGCCAGGGCAGCGAGATTCGACAGATAATCATGGGGGGCGCCCGGACCCCCGTGTAAGATCAGCAGCGGAACATCTTCCCGCTCACTGCCGCCGCCAACGATACGATACCAGACGCGATAGCCATCAACGGGGACAAAGCCTTCTTGCTCGCGCATACTCATCAATTGACCGCCTTTCAAATCGTGAGTTACTTGAACTACCTGGACTATAGAAAAGCGTATCACCGGGCCATATGCCTGTCAAGGGAGCAGAGCTCTCCCTTTGACGGCCATCCCCCCATAGAGATGTGCTTATGGACTTTCACCACTAATGCTGATCACGCCTCTGTAGAGACGTGCTTGAGCGCGTCTCTACGGGGGTTCCAGGGATCATGTCCATCAGCAGGCGGCAGAACGACTTGTACATCGCGTTAACTAACTATTGCTATCGGTAATCTTTCGTGATACAGTGAGCTGAATGTACTGGAGAACAGATAACAAAACGAGGTGATACATGGCCCAGCTTGACACGATCACGCTCGCGGGCGGCTGCTTCTGGTGTACAGAAGCGGTTTTTCAACGGCTCAAAGGGGTGGCAGCGGTCGTCCCGGGGTACGCAGCTTCTCAGATGCCAAACCCTTCCTATGAAGCTGTTTGCAGTGGGAGAACGGGAGCCGCTGAAGCTATTCAGATCGAATATGACCCGAGCGTGATTTCTCTTGATACACTGCTCGATATTTTCTGGCATTTGCACGATCCGACAACGCTCAACCGGCAGGGAAACGACGTTGGCACGCAGTACCGTTCGGCCATTTTCTATCATAATGAAGCGCAAAAACAGACCGCGCTGGCATCAAAGGAAGCAACAGAGAAATCGGGCCTCTACAAAAACCCGATTGTGACCGAGATTACGCCCTTTACCAACTTCTATCCCGCCGAAGGCTATCATAAAGACTATTACGACCGTAACCGCTCTGCGGCCTACTGCATGTTTGTCATCGATCCCAAAGTGCAGAAGCTGCTGAAGACGTATCGCAACGAGATCAAAGAGGAGAGCGCCAGGTAAATCTGGCCTCTCCGTAAAAATCTTATTGCCTGGTAGACAATAGCCACTACTTGAAATGCGGGGCCACGCGCTGCCCCAGCAGTTCCGCCGATGTACGATCAGGGATGCGGAACATAAAGTGCGTGATCCCGATTTTCTGAAAGCGTTTGATTTCGCTCGTAACCTCGGCGGGGGTGCCCGCGATAAAGTGTTTCTGGGAGTGACGCTTCACTTTGGCCGGGTCCTCCGAGATGCTGGCCGTCCCCAGATAGGTCAGCTTGATCGTCGCGGGATCGCGCCCAACGCGCTCGCAATGCTGGCGCAAAATGGCAAGCTTACGGGCGTATTCCTCCACAGTTACGGAGTTGAAATTCCACCAGTCGGCGTAGCGCGCCACAATGGCGAGCGTGCGCTGCTCGCCGCCGCCACCGATAAGGATGGGTATCTGAGGAGATGGCTGCGGCATACAGTACGCGTCGCGAATCTGATAATGCTGCCCCTCAAAGGTCGCGGGCGATGATGACCACATGGCGCGAATAATCTGAACCGCCTCTTCTAACTGTTCCATGCGTATCTTTGTAGGAGGAAATGGATAGCCATAAGAGACGTATTCATCTTCTTTCCAACCAGCGCCGATACCTAAAATCATGCGTCCTCGGGAAAGAAACTGCACATTGGCCGCCATCTTGGCAAGCAGCGCAGGATTGCGATAGGACTGTGCCAGCACCAGCGTACCGACCTTGTATTGCGGGTAGAGGGCCGCCAGGTAGCTCAAGGTAGAAAAAGCTTCCAGCACATCGGTCGATCCCCATTGCAGGTGATCTTCGAGCCAGAGGGTCGTGATACCGCTTGCAAGAGCTTCTATGCAGCGCCGGTTATACTCGTACACGTCACTCATAGAGTAACCGGGGCTATTCAATCTGAGCATTAAGCCAAATTCAATGTTGCTCATCGCTTCTCGACGTTACTTTCGCTTAATAGTTTTCATTGTCACTTTCGTTAAAAGTAATACGCCTTAATTGCGGGTCCGTTTCACGGTCTTGCTGCTGCAACATCAGTAAGGTTTGCCGATAGACATTGATAAAATCCAGCAGTCCCAACGTTTCCTCAAGATTCAAATCAAAATTAATCCCAGAAGCGTGCCTCAGGAGCAGCCCATGCTTCTCCATACGCGCCCTGTACCTGCCGATGATTGCATCCACCGTCAAACTCCTTCTCTGCTACCTATCGCCCGATGGCATCAATTGAGCTACCACAAGCAGCCCCGTGGTGTATACGTCAGAGCCCTGGCATTTGTTCCCGGGGCGTCCCATAGGCCGTAGGGACCCGATTGATCGCGTCCTGCGCGATTTATCGCCTGTCCTTCGTTTTCCCGTGCAACCTGCATACAGCAATCACCAGTAGGATCGGAAGGTGACGACCATAACGCTCGTTACTGCGTTCTCTCCTGGTAATTACGTTTGTGGGACAGCATCATACTGCGAATTCGGGATTGGACGGGCGCTAAAGCGGACGCGCTAAAGCTGGTCGCTACGGATTGCCTGCCCATCGTTCCATTATGGGCCAGTCGTGATTGGCGGCCTGATAGATGACCTCTATGGCGCTCATATTTTCTAGCGTCTCGCTCAGACGCAGAGCTGGCTCCTGGCCGGTGCGCAGGCAACGGGCAAAGTGTTCGACCTCAAGCTGATACTGGTCAACGCGAGTAAAATTCTGCTCGGTCATCTGACCATTTTTTGTGACAAACACTGCAACGTCTCTGATGCCAGGAGTAAAGGGCACGGGAATGGTGATCGTGCCCTCCTCGCCAAAGATTTCGGCAGACTGGCGCATTGGCAGGCCGAAGCTGGAATCGATCAGGCCAAAGCGACCGTCGCCGTAATCCAGCAGCGCGTTCATCGCCATGTCCACGCCGCCGCGCTTCGGCACGTATACGCGCGCGGCAACGGTCGCGGGCGGTTGACCATAGATCGCGCGACAGAGATTGACGGGATAGCAGCCCACATCCATCAGCGAGCCGCCCGCTAATTCTGGCTTGAGCCGAATATTCTGTGGGCGCGCACGAATATCAAAGGAGAACGATGCCCGCACCAGCCTGACCGGCCCGATCAAACCTGAGTTTACCTGCTCTAAAGCCCACACAATCTGAGGATGGAAACGGTACATGAAAGCTTCCATGAGCAGGAGGTTACGCTCGCGAGCTTCCCTGACCATCGTCTCTGCCTCTGCCCTGGTCACAGCTAGCGGCTTCTCGCACAGCACATGCTTGCCCGCCTGGAGCGCCTTGATCGTCCACGCGGCATGCAGGCTATTGGGCAACGGGTTATAAATAGCCTCGATATCAGGATCGTTAAGAACGCTGTCGTAGTCGCTATAAATACGTACGCTGGGGGCAAATGAGTACAGGTCGGTGGTGCGCTGCGGGTCGCGACCTCCCACGGCTACCAGGCGACCGTTTGCAGAGGCCAGGATAGCCGGCGCGACAGCCTTCACGCCGATGTTGGCGGCGCTGATGATGCCCCAACGCACAGGATTGCCGGAAGTGGTTTCGCTGGATTGCACTGTTTTTTGTCCTTTCTACGGGGATGGACATATTATATGCACAAAAAGGGGGCGAATGCGCTCCAGATTGCCAGCAACTACGCAGGCATCAGGTTTCCACGCCGACGACGAAGACGCGGTCCTGCACGCGCACCACCTGAACGGGCGCGTCGTAGAGCTGGCTCAACATTTCGCCGGTAATCACTTCTTCCGGCGTTCCCATCGCGATGCGCCCGTTGGCAATATAAATCACACGGTCCACCACGCCCAAAAGCGGATTGATATCGTGGGCGACCAGCAGCACAGCCACATTGCGGGTGCGGCAGACACGGGCAACCAGCGAGACGATTTCTTGCTGATGCGCTATATCCAGGTTCGCCAGTGGTTCGTCGAGCAGCAGTAGACGCGGGTTGGTGAGCAGGGCCTGGGCGATTAAAAGGCGCTGCTGCTCGCCGCCGGAGAGCTGGCCGACCGGGGCATCGGCAAAAGCCAGGGCATCGACCTCCGTAAGGGCCTGATCAATCAGGGCATGGCGTTTCTTGCCAGGCCAGCCAATGCCCCAGCGATGACCATCCAGCCCAAAGCCGACGAGGTCGCGGGCGCGCAAGGCCAGATCAGCTTCTAGCACGCGGTGTTGCGGGGCATAGCCAATACGCTGGTTTCCCTGGCGAGGCGTTTCACCGAGCACACGCACCACGCCGCCGGTGGGCCTGAGCAATCCCAGCAACACCTTGAGCAAGGTGCTTTTGCCGGCTCCATTGGGTCCAAGAATAACAACAAACTCCCCCTTATTCACCGTCAAGCTAATATCTTGCAAGATCGTGCGCCCGCCCAGTTGGACGCTGACATGCTCTAAGGCAAGCACCGGTTGATGTGTCACCACAGCTTTTCTTGCTCTCCCCTCTCGTGTTCATCCAATCAAAAAGAGCATATCATATGGAGGAATGATGAGTCAATGAGACTGGGTCTCAATTCAGGGCCTCGCAAAAGTTGTCTTTTCACACTGAACGGCTCGCAAGCGAGCAGTCAGAGTGTGTAGCGACTTTTGCGTAGCCCTGGTCTCAATTGATCTTGATAGCAACCTTATCAGTGCAAAAGCTCTTAAAACCGGCGCTTGAGCATAGTTGCCACTTATATACGAACATATTATACAATCACAATGGCGTGGGAAATCCCACGCAAAACTATTAATGAAAGGGCCATTTCTAATGACACAACCGGAGACCACCTACCCGATACGAGTGGGCGTACAGATCCATCCCCAGCACACGAGCTACCGCGATATCGCTGATGCCGTGCGCCACGCTGAGGAAATGGGAGTTGATACCATCTGGACCTGGGACCACTTTTTCCCGCTGTCTGGCGATCCGCAAGGCAACCATTTTGAGGGGTGGACGCTACTAACGGCGATAGCTACATTAACTGAGCGAGCGCAGATTGGTTGCCTGGTGACCTGCAATAGCTACCGCAATGCGGCGCTTTTATCGAATATGGCGAAAACGGTGGATCATATTAGCGATGGTCGTCTTATCCTGGGGATAGGTGCCGGCTGGTTTGAGCGCGATTACCAGGAATATGGCTATGATTTCGGGACGGCAGGAAAGCGTCTGGCAGCGCTCGAAGAGTCGCTTGCCATTATTCGTCACCGCTGGGAGGTCGATGTTCCCAAACCCATGCACAAAATCCCCATCATGATCGGAGGTGGAGGAGAAAAGAAAACGCTGCGTATTACAGCGAAATACGCCGATATGTGGCATGGTTTTGGCGATGCCGACGCTCTTGCGCATAAGATGCAGGTTCTGGATCAATGGTGTGCCGACATTGGGCGTGATCCACGCGAAATAGAGCGTTCATGCGGCACTAATAAAGATGAGACTGAAGAGCGACTGGACGCCAAAGTCAAGGTCGGTGCTACCCATGTTATTCTTGGCCTCGGCACTCCCTGGAATTTTGCTACACTCGAACGCCTGGTGAATTGGCGAGACAAGAGGCGAGCGGGGAGATAACGCTCTCTATCTCATCTTCAGTACAAACTCCTGGCAAGCGCATACGCTTATCTGTCGGGAGTTTTTTTACCTTTGTGCTTCTCGCTCATCCTGGGCCTCTGTAGCTTCATCTGCACTGGCAGCAACTTCATTACTGATGGATTGGAGATCGCGCATTACAACATGCTTCTCAGGCTCCCCTTTTAGCCTCCACGCTCGAAAAACATGTCTTGTTCCTGCACCCGGATTAGGTTTCGTTCTGGGAAATATCTCATTAACCTGTAAATCAAACGAGTAGCCAATAATTAACTCTGCTGATTCTATACGAACCAGTTCTCCAACTTCAAAAAAATCGGCATCTGTCTCAACATGTGCAGGAAGAATCAGCGTATGATAGTGCGCCAGCCCCTCAGCAATTTGAAAAGGCGTTGGAACTACATACATTTTCCTGTCACGAATCGAAATATCCCCGTAACTTCCAAACCCCCTGACACTTCTATTCTTATGCTTATACTCATGATCGGCATTAAGAAAATCTCCATGACAAATAACCAGGTCTAGAACAGGATACTCATTTCCATCCGGTTTATCGGGATACCTCCCAAAAACGTAGTAAATACTTCTACCATTATGAAAACCAGTAGGAACTTGACTATTGCTATCGTATGTTGTTTCTCTACCGGGGTAAGCCAATCCTTTCAACTCATAACCTTCTGTTGTCGAAACCATTCTAAAGTCAGGATAGGTATTTCGACCGGGGGCATCGTAGTTTAATTGAATTTCGTTGAGACGAGCCTCAAACCAGTTCTGAAAATGGTACTCTTTATCTTTGCTGCTTTCCCTTTTGATGAGCACACCTGCGTTGATCGCTTCTACGCATTGCTCAAAAATGGGCAATACGGAGCTATTCACACTCCTCATTTACTTTAACTCCGACTCTCTGGTTATCGGCACAAGCAGAAATGGTATTCAGGACACAGCCCGTTGCTTTCAGAAATTGTGGTAATGTAATCTGCGCGCCCGATCTATCTGTTAAACGCCCCATATGCTGAGAGAACACACATAAAGCTTGTGACTGCACTATCACAAATCGATCTCCATAAGAAAAGTTCGCAAACGGGTTATGCTGTGAAAGCGCATAAAGTTTCTCTTTTGCCCTGGCAAGTGTAACCTCTATTGCGGTTTCCAAAGATACGCTAACCGGGGGCAGCAATTGCTTACATACTAGAATAGCATCGTAATTAATCGGCTCTTCCGTCTGTGACTTTGGAGACGCACCCGACATTTCAGCCTTGATCGGATGAGCAGCAACCACTCCCAGGTTTGCTTCAAAAATTGCCTGTCCGACCGCCTCCCATCCTTCGTTGCGCGAGTGGTGAAAGCTGAATATAAGCAGTCCACCGGGTTTTAAAACGCGGGTACACTCTCGCAATACACGACCGAGCGCAACAGAAAATGCTCTGGCCTCTTTTTGCTGCACCTCCTGAGGATGCCGCGTTGTCTCTGCTGAGAATTGCACATGAGATTTTCCTAACCCCAGACGCAACCACGAATAAAAAAAATCGGCCAACTCTGAGTAGTGAACAAAGTCAAAATAAGGAGGGTCGGTCACCACCACATCAACTGATTGGTCAGGAAGCGCAAGGAAAGACGAGTCGCTACAGAACAATAAAGCTCTGCCTGCTCCCTCTCTCAAAGTATCAAAATCGTCAGCGAGAGAGGTAGTGGGTGAGCGAGAAAGATTATAAACCTTTTCTCCCTTAATTTTCTCCCCTTGTTGGACAGCCTGTAGCTCAAAAGGTTTTTGACGGTACGTTAAAGCACGCACCAATCTGGATTCGAAGAAGGTCTGGAAACATCCCGAACTTCTAGTGGTCCCTCTTACTATTCCCCAGACAGAGTTTTCCAATGCCATCCGTTCTGGCTTAAATATATGATGGTTGAAGAGAGGTCTTACAGCGCCGGTTCCTTCTCCTTTATAAGAGCAAAACAGGTTGTTGTACTCTAGAATGCTGGAGAAAAGTAATAAGAGAAGTTCACGACAGGCTCTATCCGGCTCTTTTAAAATTGCTTGCAGGAGAAGCGAAAGGCAGTAGAGTTGCCTGCAATTGAAAAGTTGCCGCCACTCTCGGTAGTTATATCGAAGGATCTGGTTCGTATTGTGCCCTGGCTCGATTACGCCAATGGGTAGCAGCAACTCTTGCTGTTGTACTAACATACATGCTTGATTATATAGATTCTTATCTGACTCACGCGCACGGATATATTTCTTATGCCCGTTAGCTGTCAATATGAGCAATGCATACATCTCATATTCTGGTATACTGCCCGTGGCAGCAATTGTGTCCGCGATGCGGAAGCCATGTCCGCAGTTCTGGCATCTCGCTTTCGCACCATCGGCAATTCCAATCTGGGGATTATACTCTCGCGCACATCCTGAACAACGTAAGGCAAGTGCATCATATGTAGTTGCATTAATCTGCCCGCAAGCAAAACAGACAGACTGCGCGGCAGGTACCCTTTTGGGATACGCGTTTTTGGCGAAGATAGAGGTGTCAAAAAGCTGTACACGCTTTTCGCATTGGGGACATAGGGCTGTCATGACCCAAAAGCAATAGAGAATTTCAGCCATCTTCCCAGTCTCTGGATCGACAGCTTGATACATTTGCTGAATCTGTGGTTGCACCCTGTTTTTGACACGCTCGAAAGCCATTTGCAGTTCATAGAAGTTAACGGGCTCAAGAGCTTTTTGCACCTGAAACATGCTGACAGGATTGATATCAGAGCCCACTACAGTACAGCCCAGCTTGAGAGCCTCCCCCACTGTAGTCCCTGCTCCCATAAAAGGGTCAAGAACGACTTTACCAGGAAACTCAATGGGTGAATAAAACGCCTTCCATATGTCTGTATCGTCTTCACTGAGCGCACCAATAAGAATCGCCCGCAAAACAGAGCCCAGACGCGTCGCCCACCATTTATGCATGTGATAAGTGGGCCGATTTACTTCTTTCCGCCAGCTCTCCAGTTCGGCGAGTACGCTTAATGGTCCTGAGGGAAAATTATACTCAATCGCTGCCATCTACTTACTACCTTAAAAAGACCAGAGTTAAAATTAGTGTAAGATGAGCGATATTATAGCTGACCTATGCAACATCTGCAAACGGGGCACTCCAGGTAATCGGAGGCGTTGCGTACAGAGGCATAAAAAAGGGTGACCGATGGGGCTTGAACCCACAACCGCTGGAGCCACAATCCAGAGCTCTGCCGATTGAGCTACGGTCACCATATGTTCTTTGAACACATCGCCAGTATAACGGACGACTTGCGCTTTGTCAATAGCTGAAGATCACTTTATTACGCCTCGCCATCCTGCAAAGTATCTCTCTTTCTCTCAGTACGCTCTCACCAGCCCGGATTTATCTGCGAGCAAGTAGCCGCGTATGCTTTTTATCGACCAGAACAGGCCAAAAAGGGCCAGACCCGCACCGATCACAATGCCCCAGATCGAGCCAGAAGACGGCGATTGGTTCTCACTTGTAGTAAATGCAGGAGTGGTGAACTTTTGTAGCGGATTGCCAAAGATGTCGTAGAGCTGGATCGCCACTATTCTCAGGGGCCTACTGTCCTTGTAGTAAATATCAACACGTTGCCGCTGTGTCACATTTTCATTCCAGGATGGGGTCAATGAATTTTTATCAAAAATGTAGATATCTTTGCTGCTATCAATATTGATAAAGGTTCCGCTGTATTGACCGTTGACCGTATACCTGTATTCCTTCGTGATGTGCCCGGTAATTTTATGGATCTGGTTTGCTGATGCGTCATTGATGCTGCTGACGTTGAAGTAAACCAGCACGACACCTATGGCAATAAAAAACAGGGCTTGTAGCAAAGTGATGATGAGCCTGTCTCTTTTCGTATAGAAACGCACACGAGGAGGGCGATAGCCGCCACGCACACGCATATGATTACTCCTCCGATTGCAGGTAACTATGAACGGCAAGAAATGGTTATAAGTCAAAGCAAGGTCGAGCAGCTTCTCTCAGTACATGAGGTTATTGAAACCAGAGCAATTATAACAGAAGGTTGCTCAAGGCACAAGATAAAAATATGCCGATTGGCAGGTCGAGGAGGGGAGATTGGGCGTTTCAGTGAGAGGGCGCAGGCTGGGGCAGGAGATGGGGCAGATGCAAGACCTGCCCCAATATACGCACCAGTGATACAACTACGGCGAGACCTCATCCAGGCGCTGCTGCCTGGTCGCCGTGCCAAACTGTGCAATGATGGCAGCCACCACCAGGCAGCCGCCAATTACCAGGAAGGTACCCAGCGGGCCAAGCGTCGTGATGTTACCCGCGATCAGCAGGATGCCAACGCCTCCGCCGATGTGTCCGATGCCGTCCACCAGGGCGAAACCGGTCGCGCGCGCACGCGTGGGATAGTTCTCTGCTGACCACGCCCAGGCCATTGGCACAAACAGGTTGAAGCCGATGAACAGGATAATCGCCCCGATGACCGTCACCCAGAAATTGCTCGACCCGCTCAGGGCAATGATTACCCCTCCGATAATGGTGAGCACTGCTGAGATAGGGAGCCAGAGCTTGCGTTCCAGCGCCTCACCATAGCCATAGGCAAAGATGGCACACCCGATGAAGCCAAAGACGCCGAGGGCTGCCACCATACCGGCTTCTGGCGGCGGATAGCCCAGAGTAGCCAGGATCGCAGTAAGGCCCACACCAATGGTGTAGACTGTCATAAAGGCGATGAACCACATACTGAACAGCAAGAGCGTGCGACGCCGGTACATAGGATTGCCCAGAATTTCCGAGTAGGTCGCGTGCTTCTCACCGCTATGAAGGTGCAGTTCTGAGCCAACCGGCGGCAGATTGGTCAGTTTCTTCATGGCTCGCTGCTCCATGTCGGTCACGATCTCGTCCGCTTCCTTGACGCGGCCTTGCGAGATCAGCCAGCGGGGGGATTCCGGCAAACGGAAGCGCAGCAAGATGCCCACCAACGCCAGGATCGCGCCGACGCCATACATCCAGCGCCAACCATTGCCGGCAAACTGGGGCAGGCCGTGGACGACTTGCACAGAAGCCTGCGCAAAGTTCAAGCCTTCAGGGAACGGAGCGGGCGGAGTGGTCAGGATCAACCCCAGCCAGATAGCCAGGAAAGCACCCAGCGATGACATGATAAAAATAAGCGAGGTGTACTTCGCCCGCCCGTTGCTGGGCGCGACCTCGTTGATATAGGTTGCCACCAGCGCCAGGTCTGCCCCGACGCCAATGCCAGTGATGACGCGGGCGATGATGAAGGTCGTGTAGTCCTGCACAAAAGCGTTGAACAACGAGCCCAGGCCGGTGATGATGAGCGTGATCAACAGCATATCGCGCCGCCCAAAGCGATCAGCCAGCGGGCTGAGGATCAGTGCGCCAATCACGTAGCCGAACAAGTTCAAGAGGGTCGGCAAGCCTACCTTATCAGAGGCGAGCACCAGCCCGGGCGGGGTGTGCGTGACTCCCGCGGGCAAGCCGGGCAAACACCCCGATACAATCTGAGTGCAAGTTTGGATAAAGGAGACATTGATATCAAAGATGTCGAAGAACGTGAAGAGAAAGCCAATACCAATGATGCCGATGAACAGGTAGGAGAGCGACCAGATCGGGATTCGATCCTGGCGAGCGATAACCGCCGCGCCAGTACTACTTGTCCCAGAAGAGGAGAGGGAGGAACTACCAGCTTCCGATGCCATTACGATACTCCTTCGTACGATATTCGCTGAACGATCAAGGGATGATGCCAGGAGATACCTCAAAGTATCAGTTCCATGAATTGTGCATTGCAGCGATGAGCACAAAACTCATGCTGATAGATACCATTGTATGATGGGCCATACATTCTGTCAAGCAGATCCGATTGCAACGTTATGAAAAAGAGTAAGACGATCAGGAACTTGCTATACATCTCTGCTCAATTTTTTCTGCGTATCAGGTAAAATAGTTGAGAGAGCTTTTTTCTATGCTAATGTAGAATTTGTCCGACCTGAACCAGGGGGAAGAGGAATCATGGCACTTGATAGAAAGCGCATCCTGCATCATCTCACCAGCTTCAACCTCCATGCACTTTTCATCGATGAGTTGGGATGGGATCATTGCCAGGAAGTAACATCCACTTTTACCATTGATCAGCAGTGTTACAGTATGCAACCGGTCGCTCAAAAACGTGGCATGGTGGCTTACGCCTGCGCTCCTGACCCATCAGGCAATGTCCTGGCTAAACATACCAGAGAGAGGATAGAACGGGAGGTGTATAAACTTGTTCACGAACATATTATTATCTACCCCGACGCTCAACATAATCACCATATCTGGCAATGGGTCAAACGCGATAGGGGCCAGGCCAAAGTCCGCGAATTCCCCTTCTACAAAGACTGCCCCAACGAACTCCTCCTCTCAAGACTACAGACCATCGTTTTTGACCTCAGCGAAGAAACCGAACTAAATATTGCAAAGGTTGCTTATAGGGCGAAGCAGGCGTTTGATGTAGATCGCGTCACCCAACGTTTCTATGAGCACTTTCAGAAGGAACACGCCTCCTTTCTCCGTTTCATTGCAGGCATCACTACGCTGATTGACCGCCAGTGGTATGCCTCCCTTATGCTCAATCGCCTGATGTTCGTCTATTTCATTCAGAAAAAAGGGTTTCTTGACAATAACGTAAATTATTTACCCGAGAAGCTCAAACAGATGCAAGCTAGAATAGGGCAGGATAAGTTTCTTTCTTTCTATCGCCACTTTCTCTTACGCCTCTTCCATGAAGGTTTCAACCGGCCAAAAGAGGAGAGAGCCTCTGAACTGGAGCAATTGTTGGGTGATGTGCCCTTCCTCAACGGCGGCCTCTTCCAGGTCCACGAGCTAGAGCGCAATTATGCCGCTATCGCTATACCTGATGAGGCGTTTGAGCGCATTTTTACCTTTTTCGATTCCTACCAATGGCAGATCAATGAGCAACCCCTACACGGCGCTCACGCCAGTACGATGCACGCGGATGAGATCAACCCTGACGTTATTGGCTATATTTTCGAGAAATACATCAATCAGAAGCAGATGGGAGCCTATTATACCAAAAGGGATATTAGCGAGTATATCAGCAAGCACGCGATCATCCCCTATCTCTTTCATGCGGTTCAGGCGCAATGCCCACTTCCCTTCAAAGCGGATGGCCCCGTCTGGCGCTTGCTGGCAAGCAATCCCGACCGCTACATTCTCCAGACCGTCCGTCTGGAAACGTATCTCCCGACCGAAAGCGAGCAGGAGTATCTGACCCGTGGCAGGCGCTACGCGTGGCTCAAAGATACGCTGAGTTCGGGCGAGATTAGCTCCATCGATGATTTCATCACGCTCAATCTAGATAGCATGCGTTTCCTGCACGATGTGATTTTACAGTGCGAGGAGCCTGCGCTGCTGCGCACCTTTTATGAGCAGCTTGAGGCTATGACGATTCTGGACCCTACCTGTGGCTCCGGCGCGTTCCTTTTTGCCGCGCTCAATATTCTGGAACCGCTCTATGCAGCCTGTATTGAACGTATGCGAGTAATGGTACAGGAGCCAGGACCGGGGACAGGGCACGTAGGGGCAAGGAGCGGGGTGGATGGGATGCGAGGGCCTTGCGCTTGCCCTGCCCCAGACGGCATTTGTACCTGCCAACAGGACATCCAGTTCTTTCGCGATATCCTGCAACGGGTAGATCAGCACGTCAACCATACCTATTTCATCCTGAAGGCGATTGCGCTCAATAATCTCTATGGCGTGGATATTATGAAGGAGGCGGTCGAAATCTGTAAGTTGCGCCTCTTCCTCAAGCTCGCCGCCCAGCTCAAATCCGTCCAGGAGATAGAGCCGCTGCCTGATATTGATTTTAATATTCGACCAGGCAATACGCTGGTCGGCTTTGCCCACATCGCAGAGGTGCGCAAGGCGGTCGAGGGAGGTCGGCAGAAAAAGATCGATTTCACCCGCGTTATGGCGAAGATTGAGCAACGAGCAAAAGCAATCGACCAGGAATTCTCCACGCACCGTCAGCAGCAGACGCAGCAGAGCGAGCGCGGTGATGATTTCGAAGAACGCAAAAGCGCCCGCAAGACGGCCATGCGCGAGCTTGCAAGCGAGATCGACGGTTATCTTGCCAGTCAGTACGGCATTGACCGACTGCACATTCAGGACGAGGACGCCTACCAGCAGGCTTTCGCGCAATGGCGCGCCAGCCACCTGCCGTTCCACTGGTTTATCGAGTTCTATGGCATTATGGAGCGCGGCGGCTTTGATGTGATCATCGGCAATCCACCCTATGTCGAATACAGCAAGGTGCGGCAAGAATACAAAGTGCATGGTTACGAGACGGAGAGCTGCGGCAACCTCTACGCTGCCGTGATTGAGCGCTCCCTTGCTCTTTCGCAGCCAGAAAAGGGCTATCTGGGACTGATCGTCCCTCTGAGCATTTGTGGAGGCGAGCGATTTGAACAGTTACGAGCTACGATCAGGCAACATACCGGCAACATCTGGCTCGCCAACTTCGAGATCTTTCCCTCGCGCCTGTTTGATGGTGCCTTTCAACGCCTCTCTATCATGGTAGCGCAACATGGGCGCACCTCAGCTTGCCGCGCCCATGTGACGAAGATACAACGCTGGTATGCCGCAGAACGCCTGCACCTGATCGATCTTATTACCTATACCACCATAACGGCGACGCTCAGACCTTCCGTTTTCCCCAAGCTCGCATCGCCACTCCAGGAAAACATTGTGCGCAAAATGCTGGAGCGCGCCGGGGGCGCAAAGCTGGCAAAAGTGCTTTCTTCCCGGCGGACCGAGCATTTTGTGTACTACCAGGAGGCAACCAATTACTGGATGAAGGCGGTCTGCCGTGTGCCATTTTATCAGAAGAACGGGGTGGTGATGGAGCCGCAACACGGGCGTTTCCTCTATTTTAATGATGAGCATACGGCTCGGACTGTTATGGCTGTGATGAATAGCTCCCTCTTTTACGTCTGGTTCGCGACTTATTCTGACGGCTTCCACCTCTCTCACGCCCTGGTGAAGGATTTTCCCATTGATAATGGACTCTTCATGCTTCAAGAGTTGCCGCTGCTCTCTTTGCGACTAGAAGCTGATATTCAGGCGCACGCGACGCATAGCACCCGCAACACGAAGCCTGGCAAGGACGCAGACCAGCAAGGGCATCAGATTGAGTTGGAGGAGTACCATATGAGCTATTCCAAGCCCATTATCGATGAGATCGACGCGATCCTGGCGCAGCATTACGGCTTTACAAGTGAAGAGTTAGCCTTTATTATGAATTACGATGGCAAGTATCGGATGGGGTGAGGAACGATAGCCGGTAGGGGCAGGGCTCGCCCCTGCCCTGTTATGGAGCAATGCGGGCAATCAAGGCAGGGCAAGCGCAAGGCCCCCGCATCCCCCATCCCCGCCCCTTGCCCCTACCACCTCCGTCCGACGGAATCGGCCCCGTTCTGGTCGGGTTTTGCGGGGAGATGCAACGTTGTGGGACCACGGTAGGGGCAAGGGGCTGGGCGGCTTCAGGGTGGGGGCCTCGCGCTTGCCCTGTTGGGGCACGAGTTGGCCCACCCATATGGATTTGAGATGCAACGTTGCGGGACCACGGTAGGGGCAAGGGGCTGGGCGGCTTCAGGGTGGGGGCCTCGCGCTTGCCCTGTTGGGGATGATTTGGCCTGCCCATATGGATTTTTTCTTGCTGATAAAGAGAGGAAACAGAGGATTTTATGGCGGCTGATAAACAACGTGTATTGCAATATTTGAAGGTGGGCAATTTTCGTGAGCTTTTTGTGGAGGAACTGGGGTGGGATTATCTGTATGAGACGCCGCCGCCCATCTTCTGTCAGGGGCAGACCTATACGCTGCACCCGCTGGTGGAGAAGAGCGACGTGAAGGTGTATCTGTGCGATCCCGATATGCGCGGCTGCATTCCCGATGAGAAGCTGCTACGCCTGATTGATCGCGAGGTTACCAGATTTGCCTACGAACATATTGTGATTTATGTTGATGCCGCCCGCGAGAATCAGGTGTGGCAGTGGGTGCGGCGCGAACGCGGTAAGCCGCCGACCCATCGCGTCAACAGGCTGCGCAAACACCAATCGGGCGAACTGCTGGCACAGAAGCTGCTGGGCCTGGAGTTCGAACTCGCCGAGGATCAGCCAACGACGCTTGATGTGGCGCGCAAGGTGGAGCAGACCTTCAATGTTGAGCGCGTGACCAAAAAGTTCTACGAGCGTTTCCAGACTGAACATAAAAGATTCCTGGCCTTTATTCAGGGCATTACCTCGCAGGGCGATAGCGAATGGTATACGTCGCTGATGCTGAACCGCCTGATGTTTATCTATTTTATCCAGAAACAGGGTTTTCTTGGTACAACAAGCGACCACCAGCTTGATGGAGATCGTGATTACTTGCGTCATCGCCTTGAGAGGATGCAGGAGCAACAGGGGCGCGATACGTTCCATTCGTTCTACCGCTATTTCCTGCTGCGGCTCTTTCACGATGGCCTGAGCAAAAGGGAGCGCACGCCCGAACTGGAGCAGTTGCTGGGCCGCGTTCCCTATCTCAATGGCGGCATCTTCGATGTTCACGTTCTGGAGCAGACCTATCCCGATATCCAGATACCGGACGAGGCGTTTGAGCGCATCTTCGACTTTTTCGATAGTTACGACTGGTACCTTGATGATCGGCCTATCAGCAAGGGCAACGAGATTAATCCCGATGTGCTGGGCTATATTTTTGAGAAGTATATCAACCAGAAACAGATGGGCGCGTACTATACGAAAGAGGATATTACCGAATATATTAGCAAAAATACGATCATCCCTTACCTTTTTGATGCCGCCGAGCAACGCTGCCTGATTGCTTTTCAACCGGAGGGGCCGGTGTGGTCATTGTTGCGCGATAATCCCGATGATTATATCTATGAAGAGGTGGCGCATGGGGCCAGTTTGCCGCTGCCGCCGGAGATTGAGGCCGGGCTGCACGACGTTGCAAAGCGCGAGGTGTGGAACAGGCCCGCGCCTGCGGATTACGCGCTGCCGACGGAGATATGGCGCGAGGTAGTAGCGCGACGCACGCGCTACGAGGAGATCAGGGGCAAGATCCTGGCTGGCGAGATTACCAGCATTAACGATCTGATTACCTATAATCTCGATATCCGCAAATTTGCTCTGGATGTAATTACATATAGCGAGGGCACGGAGTTGCTGCTGGCCTTTTATGAGAGCATCGAGCAGGTGAGCGTGCTCGACCCGACCTGCGGCTCGGGAGCGTTTCTGTTTGCCGCGCTCAATATCCTGCAGCCGCTCTACGAAGCCTGCCTGACTCGAATGCAGGTGATGGTAGAGGAGCGCGACCGCCTCGACGCGCAGATGCCGCCTCAACGCCGCCCGCGTCTTCCTCGCATCGAAAGCTTCCGCAAGATATTGCGCGAGGTCGGCAAGCATCATAGCCGCGAGTATTTTATCCTCAAATCAATCATTATCAAAAACCTCTACGGCGTCGATATCATGGAGGAGGCGACCGAAATCTGCAAATTGCGCCTCTTCCTCAAGCTGGTGGTCCAGGTCAAAAAGTTCGATGATATTGAGCCATTGCCCGATATCGACTTCAATATTCGCGCGGGCAATACGCTGGTGGGCTTCGCCACTCAGGAGGAGGTGCGCAAGGCCGTCGAGCACGATCTGCGCAGCGCCATGACCTCGGCGGAGACGCTGCAACGCATCGAGCGCAAAGCTCAGGAGGTCGAGCGCGGCTTCAACGATTTCCGCAAACTCCAGACCGACTACGATATCAAGCACGCGGATATCGCCGAGAGCAAACGCGATCTGCGCGAGAAGCTGCACGCCCTGCGCTCCGAACTGGACGAATATCTCGCCATCGAGTACGGCATTGACCGCAATAACATTGCCCAAAAAGAAGTCTATGATGAGAAGTTCGCGCAGTGGCAGCGCAGCCACCAGCCCTTCCACTGGTTCGTCGAATTCTACGGCATTATGCGCGATGGAGGGTTTGATGTGATTATTGGGAATCCTCCCTGGAAAGAATATTCAGCCGTCAAGAAGACCTATATAGTTTGCGACTATTTGACTGAAAAATGTGGAAACCTTTATGGTATGTGTATAGAACGAGCATTAAAGCTTCGAGCTCCATCTGGATGGATGAGTTACATTGTACAATTACCCCTGGCAAACTCATCTCGTATGAATTCAGTGCGAACCCTCCTTAAAGAGAAAAGCTCTTCGATCTTCGTTATTACCTTCGATGACCGCCCAGGCAAATTATTTGAGGGATTACAACATTGTAGAAGCACGATTTTTATTTCGCAAGGATACGATAGAGCAACTTCCTTAACTATCGCAACAACTCGATATCAACGATGGGCAACAGAAGCACGCCTCAATATATTTTTTCTTCTAGAGTACGCACAAATAACAGGGGAATTGATGTTTTCAGGACAATTCCCAAAATATACTAATAATACTGAAGCTTCTCTTTTCAAGAAAACACAAGCGAAGAAAGCACAACTGATAAATCCGATTTCCGCAAGTCTTAAAACAGAGGCAAATTTTATTTTCTATCAAGAAGCTACTCAGTACTGGATTAAAGCGACTGTAGGATTACCTCATTACGCAAAAAACGGAGCTACTGGTTCTCCTCCTCATGGTCGTTTTCTATATTTCAATAGCCTCGAAAAGGCCCACATAGTCTGTGCTCTACTAAATAGCAGTCTGTTTTATACTTACTTCATCGCATATGGCGATTGTTTCCATCTCAGTGACACGCTTGTATCACAGTTTCCAGTGACAACTAGCATTCTTGAAGACAAAACGCTCATTAATCTAAATGAGCAACTAATGTCACATTTGAAAGCCAACGCTGAGCGAAAAATCATCCGTACTAATGATGGTCATGAGATAAGTTATGATAATTTCTACGGCTCTAAATCCAAACCCATCATCGACGAGATCGACCGCGTATTGGCGAAGCATTACGGTTTCACCGAGGAAGAGCTGGACTTTATCATCAATTACGACATCAAGTATCGTATGGGCAGGGATAATGGCGAGGAGGAGGAAGAGTAATGCCGCGCATCTTTGACAATATCGATCAGCATCTGATCACGGCGTTGCAGGATACGCTGAAAATATCGCAGCGGGCCGATTTTTGCGTCGGCTACTTCAATTTGCGCGGCTGGCGGCATATTGATACGCTGATGGAGTGCTGGCAGGGGGGCGAGCAGGCGTGCTGTCGGCTGATGATCGGCATGCAGGATAAGCCGGAGGACGATCTGCGCCGCATCTTTAGTTTGCGCGGCGGGCAGGGCGTCGATCAGTCAACGGTGGCGCGGCTCAAGACGCAGATCGCGCAGAGTTTTCGCGAACAACTCTTGATCGGCGCGCCCTCCAACGCCGATCACGAAGGGCTGCGGCGGCTGAGCAAGCAATTGAAAGAGAAGCGGCTCGTCGTCAAACTCTTTCTGCGCCACAAGCTGCACGCCAAGCTCTACCTGCTCTATAGCAATCATCCCGTCACGCCCATCACCGGCTATCTCGGCAGCAGCAATCTCACGCTGGCCGGATTGATGCAGCAGGGAGAGCTGAACGTCGATGTCGTCGATTATGACGCGTGCAGGAAGCTCGAACGGTGGTTTAACGACCGCTGGGAGGATCGCTGGTGCCTGGATATCTCGCAGGAACTGGCAACTATCATCGACGAGAGCTGGGCGCGGGAGCAGCGCATTCCACCCTTCCACATCTATCTCAAGATCGCCTACCACCTATCGGAAGAGGCGCGCCAGGGGCTGCTCGACTTCCGCATCCCGCGCGATTTTAAAGCGCGCCTCTTCGAGTACCAGGTTGCCGCCGTCAAGATCGCGGCCCGCCACCTGAATAAGCGCGGCGGCGTGCTGATCGGCGACGTCGTTGGTCTGGGCAAAACGCTGATGGCAACGGCCCTGGCGCGCATCATGCAGGACGATTTCGGCACGGAGACGCTGGTCATCTGCCCCAAGAACCTCGTCAAGATGTGGCAGCAATATCTGTATACCTATGGGCTGGTCGGCAAGGTCGTCTCCGTGAGCAACGTCACCAACGAGCTGGCCGGTTTGCAACGCTTCCGCCTCGTCGTCATCGACGAAAGCCACAATCTGCGCAACCGCGAAGGCAAACGCTACAAGGCCATCAAAGACTATATTGAGCGCAACGAGAGCAAGTGTATCCTGCTGACCGCCACGCCGTATAACAAAACCTATCTCGATCTCTCCGCCCAACTGCGCCTCTTCCTGAGCGATGAGCAAAGCAAAGATCTTGGCATCCGGCCCGAAAAGCTGCTGAGCGAGCTGGGCGAGGCCAGATTTATCAGCCAGCATCAATGCCCGGTGCGCTCGCTAACCGCCTTCGAGAAAAGCGAGTACGCCGACGACTGGCGTGAGCTGATGCGCCTCTATCTGGTGCGACGCACCCGCAGCTTCATTCAAGAATACTACGCTCAGGAAGATAAAGCGACGGGGCGCAGATACCTGCAATTCAGCGATGGCACGCGCTCGTACTTCCCCGTTCGCCTGCCCCGCACCGTCAAATTTCTGATCAGCGACGAGCAGAGCGACGATCCTTACGCTCAACTCTACTCTGAGCGCGTCATAGAAGCTATCAACGGCCTCACCCTGCCGCGCTATGGGCTGGGGAATTATATCGCCCCCAAACAAAAAACGACCGCAGGAGAAGCCCAGCAGCTTGCCAGCCTTTCGCGCGCGGGCAAGCGGCTAATGGGCTTCTGCCGCACCAACCTGTTCAAGCGATTGGAGAGCGGCGGCCCCGCCTTTATTCAATCGCTGGAGCGCCATATCCTGCGCAATTATATCTTTCTCCACGCCATCGAAAACGGGCTGGAGCTGCCGATTGGCACGCAGGACGCCGAGCTGCTCGATACCCGCAGCAACGACGAAGACGAGGGGGCGGTCCTGCCGGGCACACTCGACGAGAACGACGCCAGCACCGAAGGCATGACCGTAGTCAACGCCACTCCTGTCCGTTCCGCGCTCTCCACTGAGGACGATTACCGACAACGGGCCGCCGAAGTCTACGCGGAGTACGCCAAACAGTTCAAACGGCGCTTCAAATGGTTGCGCCCAACGCTTTTTAACGCGCAACTGAAGAAAGACCTGCTCCAGGATGCACGCGGTTTGCTCCAGATTCTCAACCGCTGCGGCAACTGGGAGGCCGATAAAGATGCGAAACTCGCCGCGCTAGTTGACCTGCTCACACAGCAGCATCCCACCGACAAAATCCTCATCTTTACCCAGTTTGCCGACACCGTCCATTATCTCAGCCAGCAGCTTAAAGCGCGGGGGATCGCGGCGTTAGAGGGCGTCACCGGAGATACGGCTGATCCGACCGAACTGGCCTGGCGCTTCAGCCCGCTCAGCAATGACCGGCGGCATGAGATCGCACCGGAGAACGAGTTGCGCGTCCTGATCGCCACCGATGTGCTGAGCGAAGGCCAGAACTTGCAGGATGCCGCCATCGTTGTGAACTATGATCTGCCCTGGGCCATCATTCGCCTGATCCAGCGGGCCGGACGCGTGGACCGCATTGGACAGCAATCCGATAGCATCTATTGCTACTCCTTCCTGCCCACCGAAGGGGTCGAACGGCTGATCCGCTTACGGGAGCGCGTCCGCAGGCGGCTGAAAGAGAATGCCGAAGTTGTCGGCACCGATGAAGCCTTCTTCGAGGACGATGCCAACGACTTTGTGCTCTTCGACCTTTATAATGAGAAAGCGGGCGTGCTGGACGGCGAGCTGGATACAGAGGTCGATCTGGCATCGCAGGCGTACCAGATCTGGAAAAGCGCCACCGATGCCGATCCCCGGCTCAAGCATATCATCGAAAAGCTCCCCAACGTCTCCTTCTCCACCCGCGCCCACCAGCCAACGGCCCTGGCCCCCGAGGGCGTGCTTGTCTATATGCGCACATCCGAGGGCAATGACTCGCTGGCCTGGATTAATCGTAAAGGTGAGAGCGTCACACAATCGCAACTGGCGATCCTGCGAGTCGCGGCGTGCAACGCGGATACACCTGCGATAGAGCGACCGGAGGAGCAGCACGAGCTGGTCAGGAAGGGCGTTGAGCATATTATCGCCGAAGAGCTACGCGGCACTGGCGGCCAGTTGGGCGGGCCTTCTGGGGCGCGGCGTCGCACCTACGAGCGGCTCAAGCACTTCGTCGAAGCCACCCGCAACACGCTCTTCCCGCCACCACCGGAACTGTACAAAGCCATTGACGAAATCTACCGCTACCCATTGCAGGAATCGGCGAAGGACACGCTCAATCGGCAGATCAGAAGCAATATCGCCGATGACGAGCTGGCGAACATGGTCATCAGAATGCGCGACGAAAATCGCCTCTGCCACATCCAGGAAGAGAGCGAACCGGAGGAGCCGCGCATCATCTGCTCGTTAGGACTGTTCCGGTCAGAGGCACAATAATGGTGCAACCATCATCTTATGGCTATAAGAAATCTTCACCCATATCTTCAGCCTATGCGGATCGCCTCACGCGGCGCTTTTATGCACAGTTTAAGGCGGAGCGAACTCTTTTTATGGCGAGCATTCGCGGCATTGAGCAGGAGGCGGAGCGAGAACGTTTCGCCTCGCTGCTACTCAACCGGCTGATGTTCATCTACTTCTTGCAGCACAAAGGGTTCCTTGATGGCGATAGAGATTATTGTTCGGCTCGATTACGCATCATGCAAGCTCGCTACGGGCCTCACATGTTTTATATGCGTTTCTTGCGCCCGCTGTTCCACCAGGCGTTGGGCGGGCCAGATCGTGCTCGCGAATCGGATATACCGCTCGGCGCTGTTCCCTACCTGGGTGGGAAGTTGTTCGCATGCCACGAGGTGGAACGGCGCAATCCAGAGATCATGATACCGGATGAGGCGTTTAGCAGGCTCTTTGCCTTTTTCGATCAATACTGCTGGTCCCTGAACGAGCAACCGGGGCTGGCTGAAAACGAGATTACCCCTGATATCCTGGGTTATATCTTCGAGCAGCATATCAACCAGCAACAAATGGGCGCATACTATACGAAAGAGGACATTACCGCCTATATTGCTAAAAATACCATCATTCCCTATTTATTTGATACGCTGGCAAAGCTCTGCCCCGATGCCTTTGGAGCAGAGGGAGCAATCTGGCAAATTGTACGCCGCAATCCCGACCGCTATATTTATGGGATCGTGCGTTGCGAAACTGCTTTGCCTGGAGAGACCATTGAAGAGTATCAGCGCAGACGAGCGCGTTATATGGAACTCCGTGCAAGGCTAGCCGGTGGCGTACTGCAAGCCATTGACGATTTTATTAGTGATAACCTTGATATCTGCCAATTCGCTCGTGATGTGATTTGCGCGCTGGAAGCTCCTGAGCAATTGCAGGCATGCTATGACCGGCTCCGGTCCATTACGATCCTCGATCCCACCTGCGGCTCAGGGGCGTTTCTTTTTGGCGCTCTTAGCATTCTGGAACCGCTTTATGGGGCTTGCCTTGAACGCATGCAGGCGATGATGGAGGAGGAGGGGCAAACACAGGTAGGGCAAGCTGGGCAAGCGCAAGGCCCCCGCATCCCCGCGTCCCCTCCCCTTGCCCCTACCGAACCGGCTGCCTCTCAACCCGCTGGGCAAGCGCAAGGCCCCCGCATCCCCGCGTCCCCTCCCCTTGCCCCTACTGGTACCTATTTCATCCTTAAAACGATTATCGCCAATAATCTCTATGGCGTGGATATTATGGAGGAGGCGACCGAGATTTGTCAGCTTCGCCTCGCTCTCAAGCTGATAGCCAGGGTTGAGCGGGCGGAAGAGATAGCAGCGTTGCCGCCTATCGAGCGCAACATCCGAACGGGCAATGCGCTGGTGGGACGAGTTGGGGAGGGTGATGCAACAGCGGATGCTCCCCACGATGCTCATACCTCTGGCGATCAGCAACTTTTTCATTGGGATAGCGAATTTGCCGAGGTTATGGAGCAAGGAGGATTTAACGTTATTATCGGCAATCCGCCGTACGTGGAGTATAGCGAAAGAGCATTTCCCTACGCGGTCAAGGGATATGAGACCGCCGCTTGCGGCAACCTGTATCCCTGTATTGTCGAGCGCAGTTATCGGTTACTCTCGCCTTTGGGGCGGCAGGGGATGATTCTTCCCCTGGCCGCGTTCGCCACCAGGAATATGATCCCGTTGATCGAGCACTTTCAGCGCTGGTTTGCTACAGCCTGGCTCTCGTTCTACCACTTTCGTCCGGCTATGCTTTTCTCAGGCAGCAAGTTTGCCAATATCCCTACGGCAATCTATCTCGCGAAGCAGGAGGGAAAGGGGCAGTATTACAGCACACATCTGCTCAAATGGAGCAGTGAGCAGCGCGACCAGCTCTTCGCAACCCTCTCGTACTGCCGCATAACGACGCCAAAGGATCGTGCTAACCGGCATTATTACCCCAAGCTTGGCTCTGCGCTGGAAAACGACTTGCTAGCAAAGATCCTCAGGCATTGTCCGGTCAGCCATTACCTGGCAGCAGTCCCCAACCAGAACAACATGTTTTATCGCTCCGCCGGTGGTTTGTACTGGAAGGTATTTACCAACTTCGCGTGGCCCTATCAGAGCACCTCGAACAAACAGTGCAGCTTCCAGGAGAGCTATGAACGGGACGTTTTCGTAGCCCTGTTCAACAGCTCTCTCTTCTGGTGGTACTATACCGTCACCTTTGATACTTTCAACCTGAAAAATTACATGATTTTCGGCTTCCGCTTCTCCTACCCCGAGGACCCGGCGATTGTCAGCGCCCTCTGTACCCACTGTCAGCGTCTGATGAACGACTTTCGTCAGCATGCCCGGCATCTTAAACGGGGCCAGACGGCCAGCTACACCGTCTATGCCAGAAAATCCAAAGCCATCATCGACGATATCGACCGCACCCTTGCGCAGCACTATGGCTTCACGAGCGACGAGCTTGCCTTCATCATCAACTATGACCTTAAATATCGCATGGGACAGGGCTGCTAATCCTTAAAAATACAGTTGCGAACGCCGCTGCTTCGCGGCTAGTCCAGGCGCTATAGTCTGGTCAGAACATGCGATTCTTCCCTGGCGCCTGGACGCACACAACTGAAAGGCATTAATCATAGCGACGGTCAGGCACATTCGAAATATTCTCTTTATGCTGAGCTCGTTGAATCACCGAAAGCAACTGGCTGACCTCAGGGAATTCGTGCCAGCGTTCGGGGACGATATAGCGCCGTTGTTCAATCGCCGTACTGAGCTCTTTCAAAGCCTGCCGCATACGCTGAGCGTACATTACATCCTGCACAATGCGCCCGATACGCTCAGCCATAATGTTCAGTCCAGCGGCAAGCGGCCAGAGAATGCCGCGTGTGAGCGAAGCGCGAGCCTGGAGGTTGCCGTTCGCCAGATTTGCCAGCACAGCTTTAAGGTGCTCAATGCCACGTTCCAGCTCGGCATTCTGGTCGGCAATCTGCTGAGCCTGATTTTCCACCTGCCGATTGACCTGCTCCAGACGGTGGAGAGCATCAACCTGTTGTTGCATCAGGCGAACATTCTCCCACATCGTCACCACCTGCCGGATCACGATCAGCCCCACCACACCGAGCGTCGCGAAAAGCAGCACGGGCCGTATGGCTTGCTGATTTTTGTCTACCGATAGCACATTATAGGCCAGGACAGCGAAAAGCCAGCCCACCATCACATAAGGTAAGAAAATAAAAGGGCTCCAATCAGGCCGCTTTGCATATTCTTCCATAGGGGCCGGGATGCGGATCGGGATAGCGGAGCCGATAGAGGAGCGCAGACTGGCGGCAATGCCAATCGTCATCATCCCTAAGGGCCAGCCAAGATCGGTCCAGGTCGCCTCTATGTAGGTGCCTGCGTTCTGCTGAATATTAAAAATAAAATCAGAGGTGACAAAGAAGCATAGCCCCATCCCGATGCAAAAGAGACTGATGCGCCTGCCCCATGATTGGGTTCCCTGGTCCTGCCCACGCAAGAGTAAAAAGAAGACGCAGCTCAACAAAGCGGTATCACTGATGGGATAGTAGAGGCCCAGAAAAGTTGCCAGGCCGGGCTCCCCTGGATTCTGGGCCAGCGTGCCCAACAAAAGAAACCAGGCAATAGCCAGGATTGCGCCCATAGCAATCAGGCTATCCATCAACAAGACAAATTGCCGCCCCTTTTTGTTTGAGGACGGCTGGAGCAACAGACCGACAAACATAATGAGAGGGAAGGCAGAGTAACCGATATCAGCAAATGATGGGAAAGGCTTTTGCCCTGTCGCGACGTAATAACGCCAGATGCTTTCACCCATGCCCCACGCAATAATGGCAACCCCAATGAGCAACCATGACGTTTGCTCGATTCTAAATGTCCGTTCTTTCGTTGACTGCGCCACCCTGTTAGCTGTGCTTAACAGGACGAGACTGCCACCGAGAAAGGCCCCGACAACGGGTGAGAACTGCCCCACGACGACCGCAAAGCTCCCCCCGAGATGAAATACAACGATCAACACCATCAACGCTCCCACCCCCATCGTCAGCGGGATGAGAGTTCGTGACACAGAGCGCATATCGACCTCCTCAAAATAATAGATTGACCGCAAAGCATCCTACCTGAAACCTCCAGGCCGACGCATCGAGATTGCGCTGCATTGCTTGAAAAGTCTACTATCTCTCATTTTCCACCAATAGAAAGAATGATAACGCCGACCACCAGGGAAGCCACCCCGGACCATTGAATAGGAGCCAGACGCTCACGGTACAAAAAAACTCCCACCAGCATAGGTAGAAGCATGTAGGTAGAAGAGAGAGTGGCGACGATACTTGTGGCCCCCAGGCTTGTGCCGAGGTTGTACCAGAACATGCCCAGCGTATCGAGCAGACCGATCAAGGCAATCACACCAAGATACTGCAGTTTGATGTCACGCCATCCGCGTACTTGCTTACAAAAAGCGTAGATAAGTAAAATAAAGAGAGAGCACAACCGCGACCAGAGCAGTGGCTGCACCGGTCCCAGTTGTTCGGTCACCAGACTGTTGCCAAAGAACTCCAGGCCAAAGCCGACCGTGGAGCCCAGGGCGTACACTATCCCCCTATACTTCCATTTGTTAAGCGCCCACCACTGTTTTATTGAAGCGCCAGAGATGGGGAGCAATACCAATCCAAGAAAGGTGATAGCGCAGGTTGTTACAAAAAGACTTGTTGGCAGAACCAGCCAGCGCGTCACCCTCATCCAGGAGAGGCCCATAAAGACAACTATTCCAGCCGCCAGCGCCCCTCCCGCTGGCAGCAACAGTGAAACAAAGCGGCGATATGGCTGTAACGGGCATGTAGCTGTAGCACGATTGCTATCAACTGCAGAAAGGAAGATGCCAGCAAGCACAAGGGAGATAGCAATCCCTTGTAGAGGCGAGAGTATCTCATGAAAAAGCAGCACAGCCAGACTCGTTGTAACCAATCCATACGACGCTGAAATTGGTGAAACCAGCGCAATTGGTCCCACCGCCAGCCCTTTATAGAGACTCAGGTTAGCAAACGCATTAATCGCTCCCAATCCACCGCCAACGAGTAAAAGCATCGGCAACGCCTGAATGCTTAAACCAGATGTAAATGCATCGATCAAAGCAAGCAAGAGAATGCTGGCAGAAATTGCCTGTGCAAGCACAAGCGAAAGCACCATGCCGATGAAACGAGAGGCGAAAGAAATCAGCACATCAAGCAAGCCAAAAGCAAGGCTTGAGGTCAGACCTAGCAGGACATCCGGCGAAACTATGTGCATACCGATATAAACTCTTCTTAAAAATTGTGGAAGAAGTCCCCCCAATACGGACACACTACGTAGCATATTACTAGCTATCTCCCCTGTAATATATTACCGCATAATGTGCATAAATGTGTTTTTTTGTTACGGATAAGTACTTATTTCTTCCTGCACTCGCCAAAAAATTAACCGACATCCATAGCTGTTGATGGCCCTTTCTCGCATTTTATTAGTAGCTGCCCTTCTATGAAAATGCTCACATTCTGATTGTGATATTGACCGTAGTCAGACGGTGCTAAATCTGCTACAGTATGTACAGGCGGACAAAACCCGTCTATTACGTGTTTATGATAAGATGAAGTACGCAATTTTGTATGACTAAACTGAAGTACTGGGCAGATAGAGGTTTACATACATTCAACTATCTCGTACGTTGATATTAAACAGAAGAATCTCTTCGTGGAGGAGGAATCTGGATATGAAACGGTGTGAATTTTGCGGGTCAGTGCTGCCCGAGCACGCAGGCTTTTGTGGAGCTTGCGGCAAATCGGCCAGCCACATCGCGGGTGCGCCGACAGGGATAAAGGCGGTGCGCCTGGCTCCTGCTGAGGAGATTACAAGTATCGACACAGTGAGCTTGAGCTCCCTTCCTGAGCCAAAGGGAACGACGCCGGTGTCAGACTACGCAACTATAGAGCATCCTATCTCAGAAGAAGACGAAGATGAAGAAAAGCGACGGCGCGCGGCTCTGCTCGACTTTGCGTTCCCTCTGGCCGGAGAAGCTATAGGGGGACAGTTTCCGGGCAACGTACCGACTGCGCAGGGGACACCTCACTTCGGCGGCGCGCTCTCAGGACAGGGCACGCCTCACTTCGGTAACACTCCTCCTCCCGTATCAAACATGCCAGGTTCCGGGATACCGGGAGCACTGCCGGTCGTTTCTGCTCCTCCTCTCATCCTGCCTCCACCATCTACACCGCCTCCCTATGTACCACCGACCTCATCGGGTCCATCGTCGCCTCCAGGATCGCAGCAACCCGTGCCTCCCGGCTGTATTACCTGGCTGATTGTCGTCGTACTGCCGCTGCTCTTGCTTGCCAGCATTTTCGGTGCAGGCATGACTGTTTTCGCTCCCACCCTCACCGGCACTGCTACTGTTGCCCCCGGTGGCTCATTGCATGTGCATGGTCAAAGCTTCCTCCCCGGTGACACGGTATCATTTACGCTCGACGGCTCAATCCATCTATCGCCATCTGCGTTCCACGCTCCGCCGCAGTTCACCCCGGGCTCGTACGTTCAGCATAGCCATCAAAGTACAGGGCTGCTGATGCAGGTTGGACGGCTCAAACAGCTACCAGCGGCGGATCATACGATTACCGTTGGCGGCAATGGCACATTCGACGCGACTATTCAGGTAGGGCAAGACTGGAGCATAGGTGCGCATACGCTGCGAGCTTCAGAAGATTTCAGCCCGCGTGGAGCCTCCTTTACCTTCCAGGTTTCATCGAACGGCCAGACGCCAACCCCAACGCCGACAGATACGCCCCCCACACCCACGGCTACGCCAACGGCCTCACCCACGCCTTCGCCAACGGTGGGTATAACTCCAGGCACATCAGGATTAAACGGCATCAGCCCGGGGGCAGTCGTGCTTGGACCGGTGAGCACCGGCTCGACTCAGGCCGCCACAACCCAGGTCACGCTTAGCGCGGTGGGTTCCGATCTCGTGCCGTGGACGGCAACATGGGATCCTAATCAGGCTCCCTGGCTACAAATTACCCCTGGTTCTGGGCAAATTCAGGCCCCTGGCTCACAGCAAATCGCTATTAGCGCGCTGCCTGGAGGAATGGCCGCAGGTAACTATACCTCTACTGTCACATTCAATGGCAGTAGTAACAAGGTAACACTGAACGTCACATTTATCGTTCAGTCTGCATGTATCGCCGCAACCCCCAGTTCGCTCAGCTTTAGCGGCATTGCGGGCAAAAGCGATCCCACCTCTCAGACTCTCTCTTTGAACAATTGTGGCATCACGGGTCCCTGGTCATCCACGGTTACCACAGATACCGGAGCCGCCTGGCTGAGCATCAATCCCAGCGCCGGCAGACTCACTAATGGCTCCGCGCAAACTGTTACCGTTACGGCCTCGAACGTGGAGCTAAAGTTACCGCCCGGTACCTATCAAGGAACCATCGTTTTCACCAGCAGCTCGGCTCAGGCGACCGTTGCCGTCACCCTTACGGTCGTATCTCAGCCGATATTAACCGTCACGCCAAGCAGCATTAACACTGGCGATTCCACCATGTGCCAGATTGGCCGTGCTGTTTATATATGTACTGTAACGTTAAGTAACTCCAGTGCTCAATTAAACTTGAATTGGACAGCGGCCAGTAGCGATGCAGGCACCACCTTCAGCCCTGCCAGTGGCAGCATTGCGCCAGGCAAGTCTGTGACGGTGACAGTGACGATATCCTTCAACACCTGCAATTTGCCTGCTGTGCCACCGCTCGCTTTTACAGGGCCAGCCAACACTGTTAGCGTACCTGTTACTTGCGGGATAATAGGATGAGTAATGTACAGCGCGATCCATTTATCGGGAAACAACTGGGCGCGTACCTGATCCAGTCACGGCTGGGCGAAGGTGGCATGGCACGCGTTTATAAAGCTTACCATGCTCGACTGCGCCGCGATGTCGCCATCAAAGTTATCGCCACGCACAGGCATAGCGATGATCACGCCGATTTCCAGGCGCGCTTTGAGCGCGAGGCGCAGCTCATTGCCAGCCTGGAACATAACAATATCGTGGCGGTCTATGACTTCGGGGAGATCGATAATCTCACGTATCTAGTGATGCAATACGTTGGCGGCGGGACGTTGCGCGATCAGCTCCTTAACGAGCAGCCACTTGATCCCAGACGCGCCGCTCACTATACGCTCCAGATGGCGCGGGCGCTGCATCACGCCCACCAGCGCGGCATCGTCCATCGCGATATCAAACCGCAGAATATGCTGGTTTCCGCTAGCGATCCCAATCACCTGCTCCTGTCGGATTTCGGCATCGCGAAACTTTTCGATGCCAGCCAGGAGACCACCTGGACGGATTTCTCCGGTGGCAGTATGCCCGCCAATCCCCAGCTCACCAGCGCCGATCAGATTGTGGGGACCGCCGACTACATGGCTCCTGAGCAGATCAACAAAGGGCCGGTCGATGCGCGTACCGATGTATACGCGCTGGGCGTCGTGCTCTATCAGATGCTCAGCGGACGCGTGCCATTTCAATCCACCACCCTGGTCGGGCTGCTGTACCAGCATGTCCACACCCCACCCAGACCGATCCGCGAGGTTAATCCCTCCGTCCCGGAAGCGTTGGCGCGCATCACCGCCAGAGCTCTGGCGAAAGCGCCCGCCGCCCGCTTTCAGACGGCGGAAGAGATGGCCCAGGCTTTAGAGGCGGCCATTACGCCCTCCACCAATCTATCGGCCATGCTGCCCTTAGATCAGTACGCCACCTATGGGCGGCTCCCAGGAGAATATCCTCAGGACCGCTCTTCGCCGCTCCCATCTCCCTACGGGACTACTTCCTCAGCTTATGCCCCCAACACCTCGCAGATCAACGTGCCGGTTGAGCATCAAAAAACCTCCATCAGTACCGGGAGAGGGATCAGCATACCATCGCCCAGGAAACGCCGCGCTCGTTCGACCTGGTTACAGACAGGAGTGACGCTGGCAATCGTCGCTCTCCTGCTCATCGCATTTTTGCTGGTTAGAAATTCGCCCTTTTTTAGCAATACCACAACGCTTAACCAGCCAGCAGCTCCGGCGCAACCATTTACAGATAATTTCCAGACGCACGACCGGCACTGGACAGAGGGAACTTTTCATGGCCTGACCGCCATTATTGGTGATAACCAGTACACGCTCACCACTGGCGGCAATGACGTTCCTTATTTCCCTTATCCAGCCGGAGTTGGTGCGCTGCCCGCGAACTACACGTTGATGGCGCAAATGATGCAGAGCGCAGGGAGTACTAATATCACTTACGGGCTGGCTTTTTCTCTCACGTATAGCGGCGATCAGCAGGTGAAATCGTGCTATGCCTTTATCATCACCAGCTCCGGTAATTACGGCGTGCTGCGCTATGACGACGGTCAGTTAAACGCAGACCTGTTTAATCAGTGGTCCGGTCAATCATCAGCGATCCATACCGGACTGCATCAAAGCAACACGTTACAGGTTGTGGTAAGAGGGCATACGTTCACCTTCAGCATTAATGGGCAGGCGATCCAGATCAAGGGAGCGCCAACCCTCACCGACGCGGCTTATGCAGCGGGGAGAATGGGGCTGTATGTTGCAGGACCTGACGCAAGCTTCGTCGCTACAAAAGTGCAGCTTGCCATCCCTTAAATTTTGGGAGCGAGAATAATAAGCCGATTAGCCGTGAGCTTCGGAGGGAACGATACTCTCGCTTTTCGGGTAAAGCTGTGTCGTAGATGGCACCGCAGGGAGAGTAAAGCAAAAGCGGCTGCCTTCTCCGGGTATCCCTGAACTTTCCGCCCAGATGGTCCCGCCCATCCCTTCCACCAGCTGCTTACAAATATAGAGGCCCAGGCCACTGCCGCGGACCGGTCCAGAAATATCGCGTTCGAGACGCACGAAACGCCCAAAAAGGTGGGACATCTCATCTTGCGGAATCCCAGGACCCACATCTTTAATGCAAATACACACCTGGCGTACTAACTTCACGCCATTCAGCGGTTGGTTATTCCAGAGTTTTGCTTGAATACAAACCGGGCTCTCTTCGGGCGAGTACTTTAAAGCATTGGAAAGCAAATTGTAGAGAATCTGGCGCATATGAAGCCGACCGGCCCATACCTTCAACGTTTCAGGAATATCCAGCTCCACCGTTCGCCCGTGCAACTGCTGCTCAAACCCCTTGAGCATCTCACGCACAACCGTCAAGACCTGTAACGGCTCACGTTGCGCTACTAACGTGCGTTTGCCGGTCTGCTCATCGAAATACATTGCATCCAGCACATTAGCGATCAGCGTCTGCAATTCCTCACAGCCACGCACCGCGTTCTCCACAAACGTTTTTTGCATCTCCGGCTCCAGCTTTCCACTGTGATCTTTCAGCAATTCGAGATAGCCCTGCACCTCCGTGAGCGGTGTGCGCAACTCATGACTCACGTTGAGAAGAAACTGGTCCTTCAAATTATTAAGCTGCCGTTGCTGCTCAAGCGCCCGGCCCGCCTGCTCTTTGCCTGCAAGCGCAGCGTCGAGCAGGCTGCGCAGATAGCCAATGAGGAGAGTCGCGAAAGTCATTGCTAAAGAGCCCAGCACAAAATCTATAACCAGATGACGCCCCCATAACAACGTCCCCGTGGCAATGGTGTCGGTGATCATGATATACAGCAGAGTAACGGCGACGCAGAGTAAGCCCCCCCGGTATTTGAACATCCAGGCAGCCAGAGCCGTTGATAGGCCAAAAAGGGTACCAAAAATCGATCTCTCGGGCGAAAAGAGGAATGCAGCAGGCAACCAGCAAAGTATAATAATACTGAGCCGTATTTTATAAGGTAGCGCTACCAGGCGTTGCGAATAAGCACTCAAATGACTCAAGCCCTCTATTCTGATTGCATTTCAAAAAATGTGGTACTACGCTGCCGACCTGAAAAAGCCTGCTAAACGGTACCCAAACTCTGCAAGACATACCTGAAAAGACTTTACAGATATATCGAACCTGACTTCGCTTTAACCATTTTAACATGTAAGATTTTCGTATGGCAATCTTTATAGTAATATAAGTTAGACTCTTCGGCGAGATTTGCCGCGCAGGTTGCAGTTGTCAGAGCTAATAAAAGCAAGATATACTACTTAACACGTTCATGACATCGGCGGCGCAGATACCCCTATCTTTCAAGTAGGGGAGGAAGCGCCGCCTTTCCAGGGTCTTTACAAGCGTTAGAACAGATGTTACACTGGCGTATCTGGATGTACAACACACCAAACACGTCACGTATAAACTCGGCTATCACTTTATCTGGTGTTCAAAATACCGCAAGAAGGTTCTTGTTAGGGAGCTGGCGACAGTTGTTGAGCAAGAGATACGCCGCCTCTGCACCGAGAAGACCTGGACCATTGGAGCCTTGAACGTTCAGCCTGACCATATCCATGTATTTCTCTCTGCTCCCCCATCAATAGCCCCTTCTGCCATTGCTCATCAATTGAAAGGTGCAACCGCTCGGAAAGTGTTTCAGCAGTTCTCCAACGTCAGGAAACAGCTTTGGGGCGGCGCGTTCTGGTCTCGTTCGTATGACGTGGGAAGCGTTGGGGATATGAGCAGAGATCTCGTGTTGAAATATATCGCATTGGGGCAGGATGAACAGTGAAAGGGGTATTAACTATCGTCATCCTCTTCACCTAGCTTTCCCGTGTACCTTTGATCAAGGAAGTCTTGATAGTCTTTTCTTTGCACACGATACGTTTTTCCTAATTTATATGCTTTTAACTCTTTTCTTCTAATCCACCGGAGAATGGTCTCCTCGCTGAGGCTGAGTTCTTTCGCGATCTGTTCAACTGTTAAATATTCCGTTGGCATACATATCTATCCTCGCATTCACTTGGAGTTGGGTGCTGTCGTCGCTTGCTGTAAGTATAGAGGGAGAGCCAACAAAAGTCAATTCACAATGCTGTTTGTGTGTATTGTCGTTTATCATAATGAAACGTGGATAAATATTGCAATTGTGGATATTTTCGTGTATACTTTGATCAGACGTTGACCTACGTAGAAGAGACGCAGGTCAACAGAGAGCCTCGTCTGTAAAGTCACCGCGAGCCTCTCCACGTCGCATGATAGCGGCGGGAGGGCCATTCGTCAAGCAGAAAGGATGCTTGCACATGGCAACCAGCAAACAGAAAGTCCGTCCGCTCCTGGACATCCACCGTCCCGTCTTCGCCGAACAGTATGAGCGCGGCGTCTGGTGGAGCATGTATGGAGACGAGCAAGGCCACGGCCCGCTCTCCGTCTCCTATCTCATCATCAATCTCAAGCAATACCAGCAGCACCAGTACTTTGAGCAGCAGGACCCCTATCGGCGCGACCTCATCGGCTTTTTCCTGGGCATGTATCATGGCGGGGTCCTCTGCCCGCAGACCGGCCAGCTTCGTCCAGAGGCGCATGCCCTCATCCGCTTTGATCATCCCCAGGCCATACGAGGCTATCAGCGTGGTCGTGAGGCATACTTTCACGAACCTGGGCCTCTGTACCGCTATACCGAACAATGCCTGCTGGACCTCCTGCACGAGATTATGCGTGAGGCTGCTCCCTGGAACACGTCCGAAGCCGAGAGCACCTGGAACCATGTGCTCGGCAGTCTGCTTGGCGACCTCAGTGGCGCACTCTTTCCTGAAACGGCAGAGGAGCAGCAGGCATAGCGTGAGGAATGCCACGCGTGGGGCATTGAGCCAGAACAGGACGTGAGCGTCGTTGGGCATCGGCTCATTGTCCAGGCGATCTCTGAGCGGGTCTAGGAACAGGGTGTAAGGGGGAGGAACAACCAGTGAGGAGAGCGGTATCGCTTCTCTCCTCACTGGTTCGAGAAACAGCATGAAGCAGATCATCACCGCCAAACTGAAGCTTATCCCGACAAAAGAGCAGCATCGTGCCTTACGAGAGACGCAACTGGCCTATCGTGACGGCCTCAATGCGGTGAGTCAGTATGCCTTTGCCCACGGCAAGACGAGTAGCGTGACGAAGATCCACAAAGGGATGTATGCTGAGCTACGTGCCCGCTACCATCTGCCCTCGCAACTGGCGTGTGCCGCAGTGCGGCAGGTGGCGGCGACGTACAAGGGACTCTGGACGAAGCTGCTCAAAAACAAAGAGCATCGCCGGATGAAGATCACGAAAAAACGCTTCAAGGGGCTGGACAAGCCTCCACACTATAGCTCCCCCACGGTGCAGTATACTTATGAACGCGATTATACCTTTCAATGCGAGCAGCAGGTGAGCATCAAGACCTTGAACGGGTGTATCAGTCTGCCGTATCAGGGCTATTTCAAGCATCTGCTGCTCATCCAACAGGGAGGCCACATTGCCCGCATTGGTGATGCCAAGCTGTGGTACAATCAATCGAAGAAACAGTTCTATTTGCTCGTGTCCTTAGATCTCACCTTGCCTGATCCAAGTTGTGACTCCTTGAGTGAAACGGTCGGGAACGATGTGGGCGTGCGCTATCTCGCGGTCACCTCCACGACGGCAGGCAAAGCCACCTTCTATCCAGGCAAACGCGTACGACACCAAGCGAACCACTATGCGCGGCTGCGCAAACGCTTGCAGCAAAAAGGCACTCGCGGCGCGAAACGTCGGTTGCGACGTATCGGGCTGCGAGAGAGACGGTTGAAATTGCAGGCGAACCACCAGATTGCCACCCAGATCGTCCAAGAGCATCCTCAGGCCCTCATCGGCCTGGAACAGTTGACCGGTATGCGCGAGCGCACCAAGCGCCGAAAGCGCAAGCGCAAGAAAAACGGCAAGGGATACGAGCCCGTCTCACCAAAGGCGCGCAAAGCCAATCGGGTCTATTCACAGTGGTCCTTTGCCGAACTGCACACGCTGATCAGCTATAAAGCGGCGCTTGCGGGCTCCCTTGCGGTTAAGGTCGATGCGGATTATACTTCAAAGGGGTGTCCAATGTGTGGCTATACTGCCGATGAGAATCGCCCGAACAAAGGGTTGCTCTTTACGTGTCAGAACCCGACGTGTGGGTATATCCTGCATGCCGATCTGGTGGGTGCGAGGAATATTACGATGAGAACGCTCGTGCTCCGACAAGATTGGAGCACGACGGGGCTTCTGTCAATGGCCCCTGATGCCTCGGACCGTGAAGCCAAAGCTGCACGCCTGCGAAGGTATGCAGAATTGCGGTGGAGTCCTGAGGTAAGCCCAAGCCTCCGGTCTGAGACCGGAGGTAGTTGACTAGAAGAATATGGGTCGGTTGCAACGCCTATGCTCAGCTTAGAAGAACAACTACGTGACGCTGCCGAACTGATGCAGCAGGCCAGCCATATTGCCGCATTGACCGGCGCGGGCATCAGTACCGAATCGGGCATTCCCGATTTCCGCAGCCCTGGCTCCATCTGGCAACAAACGCCTCCCGTGAGCTACCATGATTTCATTAGCAAGGCGGAGGCGCGGCGGCAATACTGGCAGACACGCAGCCGCCTCTCGCAGCAGGTTGCGGCAGCCAGGCCGAACGCAGCGCATAGAGCATTGGTAGAGCTGGAGCGTAGACAGTTGTTGCTGGGAGTCATCACGCAAAACTTCGATGGGCTCCATCAGGATGCAGGCCATGCGCCGGAGAGCGTTGTCGAACTTCACGGCACCTCTCGTTTGGCCGCCTGCACCTTATGCGGCATACGCTCACCCATGAGTGAGCTTCAGCGACGCGTCGATGCAGGCGAGATCGATCCAACCTGCTCGCAGTGCGGCGGCTTCCTCAAAACAGCCACGATTCTCTTTGGGCAGCGCATCCCGGAGATGGAACTTGCACGGGCCAGAGAACTGGCTACCACATGCGATCTCTTCCTGGTAGTGGGCTCATCTCTGAGGGTGACGCCAGCCGCGGCATTACCCCGACTGGCATTACAACGCAATGTGCCCCTGATCATCATCAATCTGGAACCAACTCCTTTTGATGACTATGCAGATGTGGTAATTCACGCCAGCGCGGGCCTCGTCCTGCCGGATCTAGTCGCGCTGCTTTGATCCCAAAATATATTTACCAGAGGTCATGATTTTGATGCATAAGCTATTTTATGGAACCGGCGCGCTCCAGTTTGGCGCCCTTTACCTGCCGGAAGGCCCAGGTCCCTACCCCGTTGTCATACTTATTCACGGCGGCTTCTGGCGAGCGGCTTACGACCTCACATTGATGACGGGCCTGGCAGAGGATCTGGCGCGGCAGGGGATAGCCGCCTGGAATATTGAGTATCGTCGCGTTGGGGACATCGGCGGAGGCTGGCCCGGTACGCTGCTTGATGTCGCTCAGGCCGCCGACTATCTGCCAACCATCGTCACGCGCTACAATCTTGATGTGCAACGGGTTGTAACAGTTGGACATTCCGCCGGGGGCCATCTCGCGCTCTGGTTAGCTGCACGCCCAAAGATACCACAGCAGAGCATTCTCGCGGCCCAGGGGACGCCGCTTACTCTTGCGGGTGTCATCAGTCTCGCGGGCGTCGTCGATCTGGAGCATAGCTGGCAGCTCAACCTCGGCAAAGGCGCAGCCAGTGAGCTGCTGGGCGGCGGATTTGATGAGGTACCGGACCGCTATGTTGTGGCATCGCCCGCTGCCCTTCTGCCCACAGGCGTTCCGCAAGTGCTGATCCACGGCACGGAGGATGATCGGGTGCCACTGATAGTCAGCCAGCAATACACGCAAAAAGCGTTGGAGGCGGGAGATGCCGTAACCCTGATCGAGCTAACAGGAGCCGATCATTTCGTGGTGATTGACCCGGCCTCAACCGCATGGCGCACGACGGTAGCAGAGATCCGCAGGTTGCAAGCTCCGGCTAAAGAGAGCCGCGACCGATAGGCAGACCTCTAGCTATCTGGCAGGCTTCGCAAAGAGGCCGGTTTGAGAGACATAGACATTGTAGACTCTGCTATCGGCCCCGAGAAAAACGGCGTTGCCGTAGGCCGCCTCTATTGTGGGAGAGAGCCACGCCTGCTGCTGCACCGTTTTAAAAAAGTTGTCATCGCCGCCATTGAGCTCGATCACGGTATGCTGAGAGGTACGCTCAAGATTGGGATCATCAAAACGCCCCTCCAGCCGCGTCAGCTTATAGCCGGTATGCAGCCCCAGGATGTTCAACCAGGTGGGGAACTTCACAATATCGCCCTGCAACATCCATTCGTCTCCCTGCACAAGATAGGTTTTATCGGATGTTTGATGGCCGCTCTGATCGTAAAGGATTAATTCAACGCTCATCGTGTGCGATACCCCCGTGATTTGCGTGGCGCGTACCTGCGCTACCTGGATATCGCCGGTGAGCCCCAGGTAGGTCTGGACCAGAAAGGTCAGCCAGAGCAGGGAGATCGCCAGGGCCAGTAATAGCACACCGCTCAGGCCACGTCCCCATTTATAATGACGCCGCCGATGGTGATGAGGCTGCCTGTAATGATGGAACTTGCCCTCCTCATCCCAATAACCCTTCTCATGCTCTCTATGCTCCCCGCGTAGCCCCATAAACGACGACACGAGCAATCCCACGCCAATGATAGCAAGCAGTAAAAGCAGCACCTGAGGGCCGCCAAACGTGATGGGTGTATTCATAAAAATCATCACCTTTCAGATTTAGAACCGCATTTTTCTTGATTGGGCGCTCCATATTATCATCTTTAATACTATACGGCTTAGCATGATATTTCATTTCATGGCTATACCCCATGACAAATCAGCTATTAACAAAAGGCTAAAAACAACAAGGGGCAAAATATTCATCGCAGGCACGATGGTTTCACTGCCAATTGACCTGAGCGCGAAGTGTTATAATGGGAGACAGGCTTCTTAGTGCATCTCCACTTGACGCTTTCAGGCGTAATGTGTTATTTTCCCTCCGGGGAGGGGGAAATACGCAGTCCGCACTTAATCCAGGGAAGGATACGCAACATTGTCATATTTACGTCCGGGGCTCCTCATTCCCAATCTATCGAAGCCAACCTTTCGGCCAAAGTCTCCGAGTAGCGTCAAAGCGCGCGCCTTTGCTGCCTGCTTTACCGCGATGATGGTGGCGGTCCACTACACAAACTATAGTCCGCTCATCGTCACGATCCGCAGCGAGCTGCACGTTACCAGTGGGCAGGTCGGGCTTTTCTCCACCCTCCTTTTCCTGGGGCTGGCTATCACCTACATTCCAGCAGGCATCCTGGCTGACCGTCTTGGAGGGCAGAGGGTACTGCTTGGCTCCTGCATTCTATTAAGCATAGGAGGCATCTTGCTGCCGCTCTTCGCTAATCTCCCCTGGCTGCTATTCTGTCGCATACTGGTTGGGCTCGGTTCAGGAGGAGCGTTTGTCGCGGGCGCGGGGGTAGCGGCGGGACTTGGCAAGCATGCTTCTCTGGGGCAGGGGTTGTATGGCGGAGCAACGCAGGTTGGTTCTGGCATGGGATTGCTGGTAACGCCATTTTTGCTATCGCTTTTAGGCTGGCGCGGCTCCTTCCTCTTTTGGGGCCTGCTCAGCACCATTACCATTGTTCTCTGGCTCTTTATCAACGATGGGCAAGAGGGGCACAAACCAACGCAGGTTGATCTCAAAGCTGCGGTTCGCTCGCCATCCGTCTGGACGTTAGGACTTTCGCACCTGGGAACATTCGGTCTGGGCAACGCCATCGCGGCCTGGATCACCATCTACCTGGTCGATCAATATCACCTCTCCCTGACTCTGGCCGCCACTTTTGGTTCTTTCAGCATTCTATCAGGCATGTTTTTTCGTCCAATAGGCGGCATTTTGCTGGCACGCAAGACGATAGGGGCCATCCCGCTGCTGCGGCTGGGCACCATCATGGGTACCATTGGCGTCGGCTTGCTCGCCATACCTCTGCATTTTCCGCCGTTTGCCGTTATCGGCATGTCCCTGATTGCCATTGGCTCAACCACGCCGTATACTTCGGTGTTCAATTCGGCGGCTAACTTGCGCAGCGTGGGGAAAGGCGTCGCGCAAGGCTTTGTCAGCCTGATTTCAAGTCCGACCGTCATCATCGGGCCGCCACTAATCGGGTTTCTTTTAGATCGCACCGGCACCTTTACGTTCGCGTTTGGTTCAATCATGCTCTTTGGCTTCGTTGCCATTACCTCTTCTTTTCTAGCAGGACCCGCAGTGAAACGGGAAGCAAGCACTTAACGTACCAAAAGTAGAATCGAGCCATGAAAAATGCGGCACGAACAGGCCAAAGTCACAGGCAATCCACCAGCGCAGCAATAGGCTGTAATAGCGTCTCAGGCATTTTTACAAGCCTCTAGCATATCTCTGCTATTCTAGTTACAGCGTATTCGTTTATGTGGTAGGATTCAGGCAGCCGCTCTTGATTCAAGAGCATTCAAAATAGTGGAGAGTGTATTCCTATGCAAAAACCAAAAGCAATTCTTTTCGACCTTGATGGAGTCATCACAGACACCTCGGAGTATCACTATCAAGCCTGGAAGCGGCTAGCAGACGACGAAGGGATACCGTTTACACACGAAGAGAACGATGCCCACCTGCGGGGCGTCGGGCGGCGCGATTCGTTACTGTACCTGATTCGTGGTCGTCAGTACTCCGAAGAACAGATCCAGGAGATGATGGACCGTAAAAATCGCTATTATGTAGAACTGATACACAACATGAGCCCCAAGGATGTGGTGGAGGGAGGAACAGCACTATTAGAAGAAATCAGACAGGCAGGGATTAAAACAGCTATTGCGTCATCAAGTAAAAACAGTCGTACCGTCCTCGAATTGCTGAAGCTTATTCCATACTTTGATGGTATCGCGGATGGCTATAGCGTCGTCAACGGCAAGCCAGCGCCTGACATTTTCGTCTACGCGGCAGGGCTCGTCGGTATTCCCGCCGCAGATTGCCTGGGGATAGAAGACGCTGCTGCCGGAGTGGAAGCCATCAAGAATGCGGGCATGCAGGCAGTTGGTATCGGGCCTAAAGAGCGGTTTCAGCGAGCTGATCGAGTTTTACCCACTCTGGCTGGAAAACATTTATCAGACTTACTAGGCTAGCTACGCGTTTCCTGCGTGGAAAAGAGCGACGCACTACATAGCCATCAGATATTAGGGAGGATGCGTTTGTGGATCTTTGGCTTATAAACGAAGAGAGGTTTGATCCAGACCTTAAAAAGCTGCATAGTCAGGAAACTGTCTATACCATTGGCAATGGTTATTTTGGCACGCGCGGTACCTTCGAGGAAGGCTACCCGAGGGATAGTCCCGCGACCCTGTTATTCGGCGTTTTCGACGATATTCCAATAGCGAAGGAGGAGCTTGCCAACGCTCCCGACTGGACCAGCATCAAGCTTTTTGTCAACGGCGAGCGTTTCAGGCTCGATAGGGGCACAATCCTTGCCTATCACCGCGAGCTGGATATGCGCGATGGCGTTATTCGCAGATCGGTACATTGGGAGAGCCCCCGAGGCATACGCCTTCATATCACAAGTGAACGCTTCGCCAACCTGGCCGATGAGCATGTCGGGGCGATTCGCTATAGCGTCACCCCGGACGAAGATCAGAGAGCCGAACTGATCGATATCAGCCTGTGGGCCAGCATCAACACGGCTGAAGGTAACTACGACGTCATGCACTGGGAAACGGTGGACCAGGGGCATAAAGAGGATCTGATCTGGCTGCATACCGAGACCAAGAAGACGCTGGTACATCTGGCCCAGACGATGAGCTTTGTCACCACCGCCTCAGGATTGCGCAAAGAGATGATCGATTCGGACATTGAACCGGGGATTCGCTTTTATGGCACGCTTGCCCCCGGCACAACGCTCACTGCCGAGAAAATCGTCGTAATGTACACCTCGCGCGATGGCTCCGATCCGGTACATATGGCTCTGGAGCGTCATCTGCAACTGCTGGGGGGGACGCAGGAGCCAGATATTCATAGCGCCTTAGTGGTGGGCTCAGACCCAATGGTGGCCTCCCCCACCCATGCATATATTTACGACAAGCTGTTAGCGGCAAGCCAGGAGGCATGGCACAAATTCTGGGACATTGCCGACATTGTTATAGAGGGTGACGATATAGCCCAGGTGGCTGTGCGTTACAACGTCTATCAGTTGCGCATCAACGCCTCGTCAACTGATAGCTTCTACAGTATCGCAGCGAAGGGGCTGACCGGCTTTGGATATCGGGGACATGTTTTCCACGACACCGAGATCTTTATGCTGCCATTCTTCACCTATGTTTTGCCCGCTATTGCACGTAACCTGCTCCTCTACCGTTATCACCTTTTGCCAGCCGCGCGCAAAAAGGCTGCCAGCAATGGCTACGAAGGCGCGCAATATCCCTGGGAGAGTACTGTCGATGGCGAAGAGGCCACTCCCCCTTCGATCATCCATCCCGAGACCGGAGAAGTTATTCCCGTTCTTAACGGCCTGATCGAGCTGCACATCACCGCCAGCATTGCTCATGCCGTCTGGGAATACTGGAAAGTCACTGGCGATGATGAGTTTATGCGCGATTATGGCGCAGAAATCATGCTCAGCACGGCCATGTTCTGGGTCAGCCGCGTTGAGAGGAATGAGGAGCGCGGCGATTATGAAATTACCAACGTCATCGGCCCCGACGAGTGGCATGAGCACGTCAATAACAACGCCTACACCAACTTTATGGCGCGCGAGAATATCCGCACTGCTCTCGAAACGCTGCAATGGTTGATCGTTCATGCCTCCGACAAAGCGCGGGCGCTGGAGCGCCAGCTTGGTCTGACGAGCGAGCGTCTTGACCACTGGAGCGATGTGGCACAACATATACGGCTCCTCATGGACCCCGAAACGGGGTTGATTGAGCAGTTCGAGGGCTTCTTCAAGCTGCCGCTGCTGGACCAGAGCAAGTATAAAGGCCGCAAAGACTCTTACCAGGGCATTTTAGGGGTTGAGGGCATTCAGCGGTACCGCATCATCAAACAGGCCGACGTGTTGATGCTGCTCACCGTACTTGACCAGCAATTCGATCTCAAAACGAAACGCGTCAACTGGGATTACTACTATCCTATTACCGACCACGATTATGGCTCCTCGCTCACTCCGGCGTTCCACGTCATGCTGGCGAGCGAGCTGGGGCACCTGGACCAGGCGTATACCCTGTTCATGAAGGGGGCGCTGGTCGATCTGGAGAATCAGCGTGGCAACACGCCGGAGGGCATCCACGTTGCATGCTCGGGAGCTGTATGGCAGGCAACCATCCTGGGCTTCGCGGGCTTGCGTGTCACCGACGAGGGTTACGTCACCAATCCAGGCTGGCCCGACGGCTGGACGCGCATCGCATTCCACTTCAAGCACAAAGGTCAGCTTATCGCCGTTGACCTGCGTAAATAACCATCACAAAGGGTACGGGGTGGTCGCGAAGACCACCCTCATTGTTGATGTTATTGGCACAAATTGCCAAAAACCTCTTGACAAGAGCGCAGAGTCGGGTTATGATATAGCCCGTGAGGTTCTCATACGAGGAAATAGAGCCAATCACGAACGAGGCGCATTCGTCTAGCGGCCTAGGACATCGCCCTCTCAAGGCGGAGATCACGGGTTCGAATCCCGTATGCGCTACTATTTAACGTCCCAGGCCAGGATTCATGTGGCCTGGGGTATTTTTATGGGAGATTTTTCTCCTTATAGATAAAGCATAGCCGTAACAAGGGGAAAGGGGGCGCTCATCTTCCTCAGTGCATCAGGAACTGGCGCTAATTATACTAAAGATGTCACAAACACTAAAGAAAAGAACAAGCACTCAAGAACCCCTATTTATGCTTGAGCCTCAGACTCACTTCAAGGGGCAGTTTCACCACATTCCCCCCCATCAATTAAAATCGAAAACGCCCAGACTATTTTATTCTCATCCTAACGGAGAAATCTGGATTGGGGATGCAGTAAGCTGGCTAAAAACGCTTGAAACAGCTTCTGTTGACCTTATTTTCGCCGATCCCCCTTATAATATTAAAAAAGCTGAATGGGACACGTTCGAGTCCCAACAAAAGTATTTGAAATGGTCCCTCAAATGGATAAAAGAAGCGTCCCGTATTCTCAAACCCCACGGCACTCTTTACATTTGTGGATTTTCCGAAATATTGTCAGATCTCAAATTGCCAGCGTTACGCTTTTTTGCCGGTTGCCGCTGGTTAGTGTGGCACTACAAAAATAAAGCCAACCTGGGCTCTGACTGGGGCCGTTCCCACGAAAGTATTTTACATTTTAGAAAAAGCCATGAATTCACCTTTAACATCGATGATATAAGAATTTCATACAGTAACCACACTCTAAAATATCCTGTCCATCCACAGGCTGAAACGAGCCTGTTTGGCAAAAAAGATCATAAGGATCACCTCTGGCAACCACACCCCATTGGGGCAAAACCAAAAGATGTCATTGAAGTACCAACAACCTGTAATGGAATGAACGAAACTACGCCTCATCCAACACAGAAACCAGAAGAACTAATAAGAAAATTCATCCTGGCTTCCTCAAATCAGGATGATATTGTAGTAGATCCTTTCCTCGGTTCTGGCACAACAGCGGTTGTAGCAGAGCAACTGAAGCGAAAGTGGCGAGGATGTGACAATAACCCTGAATATTGCGGATGGGCAGCAAACAGGATAGAGCTAGTTCAAGATTGGCCTGTTGAGCAGTGGATCAAATTTGATGCAGAAAATGAAAAGAGGAGAAAATCCATTAGATGACAGATAATCTCCTGATCGATTTACAGAAAACTGTTAGAAGCAAGGAAACATTTACCTTTCACGATTACTTCAACATTTGCAACAATTTTCTCAAATTCATTGAGTCCAAAAAGCCGACGCGGATCATTTCTCCTTCCCCGCAAAACAGGCATTACATTTTCTATCAATATGGGGAAGAGGTCGATAACAAAATTACTCGCCCACTAAATACACGTCTTTTTATTGAGTCTTCTATTGAATTCGAGAAAACATTCGAGAGGTTTATGGCTTTTCTTTCCGATTTAAGAATGCATCAGGAAGCTGCTAGCAGCCGAAGTGATAACTTATCGTATGTAGAATCAAAAGAAGTTAATAAAAACATTTACACTATACAGCAGGCTATCGGTTGCATTGGTGACACATTTGAGAACCCTAATCAGGCACGAAAAAAGATAGGTCAACTTTTTGAAACATTAATCAAGCTCATCATTCAAGAGGTCGGCCTGATATGCGAGCCACGTACAATCAGTGTACCTATTCCAGGATTTCCTGGCTATAAAATGTCCTATGAACTAGATGTAGTCTTTTCCCGCGAAAAAGCCATATTAACATCCGAATCTGAGCATAAGTATATTCACCCATCAGAGATTATCGGTTCCGTTAAAACAACAAGCAAGGACAGAATAGACAAAATATTTCTCGACAAGTTTTTACTCACAAAACTCCTGGAACGAGAGGTCCCTGTAGTTGCAATTTTCCTTCATGATGTCCAGCGTGCTTCAGCCACAAGGGATATTGACAGCAGCGGGGATAGATATTTCAAAATAAACTCAACATTCAAAACCAACCACTTTCTAGGCTACACCGTAGCTTTGAACAGGTTAGATGGAGTTTATTATGTCGATCCCAGACCGGAAATGGTGGTAAATCAAAAGCTACGTGAACAAATATTTGATTTCCAGACTTTTCTCATAATAGACCTGTGGGAATATTCAAAATAGATGAGCAGTAAAACAGGCTCGCACCTGAAATATCCCCAGAGCCTTCCTTTCAGGTTTCATCCGTAAGGATGAGAAGAAAAGCGCCCCCATCTCTTTACTAGAACGAAGACATTTTGCTATAGTAGGTATGTCCCTTCCAGGAGTGCTTCCAATATTTCGCTCAGTAGCTCATGGGAGGCAAAAAAACCAGGGAGGCTTGAAAGGAAGATCCATGTATAAAAAGTTTTTATTGGTCATAACCAGCTTTGCTCTACTCACCATTTTGTTTGCGGCCTGCACTATTCGGGACGAGAGCAGCATTTCCAGCGGCCCACAGGTCAAAATGGGAGCATCCAACTTCATCGACACAACAATCACCATTAAAAAAGGCGAATCGATCACGCTGGTCGATACAGCGACCGCGCCGCATATTATCACCAACGGCACCTGGGACGGCACAACACAAAAGCCTGCTAAAGAGGCAGGAGCTCCAACCGTTAACCTTAATTTCTCAGGCGGCGATAGCAAGTCGGCGGGACCTTTCACCACGGCAGGCACATTTAAGCTGTACTGCACCATACACCAGGGGATGAACTTAACCGTCACCGTGCAATAAGGCCAGTGATAATTGCAGGCTCGCGCCAATGACGTGAGCTTTCGGCTTGGAGGAGTTGCAGCAAATGCGCGAAGCGCATTTGCTGCAACTCCTCCAAGCCCTTTTGCGCGGCGAAGCCTGGCTTCTGCGAGCAAGGAGAGGTTGAGGGCGTCGGGAACCAGGCACATTCATAGTACTTTCTTGGCAGCGAAAGCGGAGGCGTTGGGAGTGCTCCGGCAGAGTATGCTATACTCGTCCAGGAAGGAGTATTTTTAAAAGTGGAAGATAATAAAGGTAATAGAAAATCGATGCAGCCGCAACCGGAAACAAGCTCCGTTGCGCGGCCAACGCTCTCTTTTTACATAAAATGCGGGGCTCTATTTTTGCTCTTTCTGCTCAGCGTGCTCGTTGTCGCCTGCGGAGGCACCGATGGTAATGTAGCCAACCTCGCCGGTCCGGTGCCCACCGTGACGATCCGCATAGGCACCAATAGCTCGCCAACGCCGCCGCTGCCGGATTACTGGTGTGGGGCCTGGGCGACCCAGACATCGCCGGGCTTTAATCCCAATACAGTTGTAGGGGTATACGCCAAGTTCACGCACAATGTCAATGGTAACCCTGAAGGGGTGGATGGCGCAGCGGCCACCGCCGTGGTGCAATGGCCCGATGGCACCACCAGCACACTTTCAGCCACCACCACACCCGATGGCCTGGCCGTCTTCTCGGTCTCGGCTGGCAATAAGGCCAACGCTGTCAATAGATCCACCCTGGTCACAGTGACGTTTACCAAAGCGGGCCTGGCGCCCTGCGTGGTCGATGGGGCACGGGCGGCTTTTTTCACGCTGGTTCTTGCTTCGCCGACCGCCAACGCTTCCGCAACGCCAACCGGCACGCCGACCGATACTCCAACTGCAACCGGCACGGTCACGGGTACACCAACGGGTACACCAACCGGCACCCCCAAGCCAGGCCATTAACCAACGCCTGGGCTAGAAGCAGCAACACCAGAGGGAGCGCGTCAAATTTGTTGGCGCAGCAATTGACAATGCGACCTCTGGTGTGCTACTCTCTTTTCATCATGAGTGTGTCACTCGCCTTTCCACCAGAGTTTTAAGGCATCAGAGCTATTCGGCTTCCTTGCTAGCTTTGGAGGGAGGGAAAGAGGGCATTACTCTTCCACCCTGGTAGCCTCCGGGCTACCTCCGCAGCCAGTAAACACAGCTTGACCATTCCAGCTCTATCATGAAAGGAAAGGAGTGGAAGTCCTCTAGGCCGGTAGTGTAGACTAAATAAAGCCAGGTATTCTATCCCTAAGGGTCCACGACCCGCACAAACATATCCCGAACGTACACCGGATGAAAATGCATTATCGCGTTCACTACCTATTTTTCATAAGTGGCAACGCGACCAGTGAGATGGAGGTACCATCAATGTCGATGAAGCGCGCAATTACCGTGACCGTGAATGGTCAGGAGCACCGTTCTGAGGTCGAGCCGCGCATGTTGTTAGTCCATTATTTGCGAGATGTGTTAGATCTTACAGGTACCCATGTCGGGTGCAACACTTCTCAGTGTGGAGCATGTGTGGTGCTGCTGAATGGCGAAGCAGTAAAATCCTGCACCGTTCTTGCTGTCCAGGCCGATGGCTGTGAAGTCACCACCATTGAGGGGCTGGCTACCGAAGGCAACCTGCACCCGATCCAGGTAGGCTTCTGGGAAAAGCATGGCTTGCAGTGTGGTTTCTGTACGCCGGGCATGATTATGGCCTCTTACCAACTGCTCAAGCATAACCCCAACCCGACCGAAGCTGAGATTCGCAAAGGTCTCGAAGGCAACATCTGTCGCTGCACCGGCTATCAGAATATTGTGAGCGCCGTCCAGTTTGCCGCCGAACAGATGCGCACCGGCAAAACCGAGCCTGTGAGCGCCGGCGATTAATCTCAGCCTGCATGGAAGCAGCTAACCCGACGTTCTTACTGCTTTCGTTTCGTTTCTCATCTACTGAGAAAGGACATGCATATTTATGGGTATTGCAGCTATGGTCGGCACGCCCATCAAGCGGCGTGAAGACCCCCGACTCATTACGGGCCAGGCAACATACGTTGATGATATCAAACTCCTCGGCATGCTCCATATGGCGGTGCTGCGTAGCCCCTACGGTCACGCCCGCATTAACAGCATCAAGACAGATGCGGCCCGCAAACTTCCCGGCGTGGTTGCTGTTTATACAGCCGACGACCTGAAGGGGAAGGTGGGCAATATCGCTATCGCTGTGCCGCTGGGGCACATTGCCGAAGGGATGGGAGGCCGCGGCCCGCTTGCCGAGGGCAAGGTGCGCTTCTACGGCGATCCGGTGGCCGCCGTGATCGCGGAAACTCCCTATATCGCGCGCGATGCCCTCGATTTGATCGAGGTCGATTATGAGCCTCTGCCCGCTATTGTTGATGTAGAGAAAGCCATGCAGCCAGGCGCGCCGCTCCTGTACGAGCAGTTCGGCACCAACGTCGCCTTCAGCATGCATCCACCAACCGACGACATTGATAAGATCTTTGAGCAGACCAAAGCCGATGGCGGCATCGTCGCGAAGGCGCGCCTGGTCAACCAGCGACTCGCCCCCGCCTCGATGGAGACACGCGGCGTCGTCGCGGAGTTCCGCAAGTCAGACAAGACGCTCACTGTCTGGAGCTCTTCACAGATTCCACATCTGCTGCGCAATATCCTATCGGCGCTGGTCGGGCTTCCCCAGCACCAGGTACGCGTCATTGTGCCGGAAGTGGGCGGTGGCTTCGGCGCCAAGCTCAACATCTATCCTGAAGAAATGGTGGCGGCATTCGCTACCATGCAAACAGGACGGCCCGTGAAATGGATCGAAGATAGAAGCGAGAATCTCGCCGCAACCATTCATGGACGCGACCAGATCGACTATGTCGAAATTGCCGCGACAAAAGAAGGCAAAGTGACCGGCCTCAAGGTGTATGGCATATCGGATCTCGGCTCCTATTGCCAGATCTTCACCGATGTGATCATGATCGCCTTTGGCTTCCCCGTCTCCTGCGGCTCTTACGATATTCCAGCGGTGCATCTGAGCGCAGATATCGTTTTCACCAACAAGGCACCCACCGATGCCTATCGCGGCGCTGGTCGCCCCGAAGCAACCTATGTCATCGAGCGGGCTATTGATCTGGTGGCGTTTGAGCTGGGCAAAGATCCGACGGAGATTCGCAAAATCAACTTTATTCAGCCGGATCAGTTCCCCTACAAGTCAGCCGCAGGGGCAATCTATGATACGGGCAACTACCAGCCTGCGCTGGAAAAAGCGATGGCGCTCATCGATTATCAGAACTTGCGTGCTGAACAGGCCCGCAAACGCGCTGAAGGGAAGCTGATGGGCATTGGCGTCTCTTCGTACATTGAGATTTGCGGGTTCGGCCCTAAGGGTAGCGCACCCGTTGGCCTCTATGAGAGCGCACGCATCCGCGTCGAGCAGAGCGGCACCGTGATGGTCTACACCGGCGCCTCGCCGCACGGTCAGGGAGAAGAAACGACCTTCGCTCAGATTGTGGCGGAAGAGTTCAGCATCCCGATTGAAAACATCCTGATTATGCACGGCGATACCGACTCCACGCCCGAGGGACGCGGCACCTATGGCAGCCGCACCACCGCCGTTGGTGGCTCTGCCGTCTTCAATGGAGTGCAGCGCCTCAAAGAGAAGATGAAGCAGATCGCGGCCCATATGCTGGAGGCCAGCCCCTCCGACATCAATCTGGAAGATGGCAAGTTCTCGGTCGCAGGTACGCCGCAGAAATCTGTCACCTTTACTGAAGTTGCCACCGCCGCCAACCTTTCCAATACTCTGGCCCCTGGCATCGAACCCGGACTGGAAACCACCGTCTTCTTCGAGCCCGAAGCGTGCGTCTTCCCCTTCGGCACACACATTTGTGTGGTTGATGTCGATAAGGGTACAGGCGAGGCTACAATCAGGCGCTTTGTGGCCGTCGATGACTGCGGGCGGCAGATCAACCCGATGATTGTCCAGGGCCAGGTGCATGGCGGTATCGCGCAAGGCATCGGTCAGGCGATGTGTGAAGAAGTCGTCTACGGCGAAGATGGTCAGCTTTTGACCGCCACGCTGATGGACTACGCCATGCCAATTGCTAAAGAGCTGCCCCTTTACGAGCTTGACCACACCGTCACGTTGACCACGGTCAACCCGCTTGGTGTGAAAGGCATCGGCGAGGCAGGCACTATCGGCTCGACCCCGGCGGTTGCGGCTGCGGTCGCGGATGCCCTGGGCGTGGCTCACGTCGATATGCCGTTCAAGGCGGAAAAATTGTGGAAGATCATCAACCAGCAGTAACGCTTACGCTGGTTATAGATTCAGTTGACGGTGAAGAGGAGAAAATATCATGTCTGTACCCGCAGCATTCGATTATCATCGCGCCGCGACAGTGGATGAGGCCATCTCGCTGCTGCAACAATACGGCGACGAAGCCAAAGTGTTGGCGGGCGGTCATAGCCTGATACCAGCCATGAAGCTGCGTCTGTCCCAACCCGGCCATCTTGTAGATATCGGTCGCATCGGCGGGCTATCCTACATCCGTGAGGAGAATGGGAAGATCGTCATCGGCGCGATGACAACATATACGACCATCGAGCGTTCCGACCTGCTGCGTCGCCAGCTCCCGGTGCTGGCGGAAACGGCCTCGCTGATCGCCGACCAGCAGGTGCGCAACCGTGGCACTATCGGCGGCAGCCTGGCTCATGCCGATCCTGCCTCCGACATGCCCGGCGTGGTGCTGGCACTACGCGGCGAGATTGTGGCGCAGGGGCCTAACGGCAAACGTACGATCTCAGCCGACGATTTCATTACCGGCACCTTCAGCACGGCTCTGGCTGCTAACGAAATCGTGCTAGAGGTTCGTTTTGCCACGCCGTCCGGCAAAACGGGCAGCTCCTACGAGAAGCTGGCGAATAAAGCGTCCCACTACGCCGTTGCGGGATGCGCCGCCACCATTACGCTCGGCCCCGACGGCACCTGCACGGCAGCAGGAATCGCGATCACCGGCGCAGCAATGCAGACGGCACGCGCAAAAACTGTGGAAGCGGCTCTGGTGGGCAAGAAGCTCGACGAGGCGACCATCGCGGAAGCAGCCAGCCACGCGGCTGATGGGCTGGATATCGTCTCCGATATCCACGGCTCGAAAGAGTATCGCCGCCAGATGACCATCGTGGTCACACGCCGCGCCATCACCCGCGCGCTCGAACGTGCATAACCATCGTTAGCTCTGGTTAAGACCTGTTTGTAGCATGTCAGAAATCATGCAAGTACGCCCGCAACAAGCGTATTTGCATGATTTCTGTCGCATTATACGCCTCTCATTCAAACTCAAAGGAAATAGACCATGCATGATATCCGCATAGAGCGCTGGGCGCATACGCTGGTCCATTATTGCCTCTATCTCAAGCCAGGAGATATTTTCGCCATTTATAGCACACCCCTCTCTGCTCCTCTGATTGAAGCTCTATACCGGGAGGCGCTGCATGTGGGGGCGCAGCCGATACCGGTGATTGACCTGGAGGCCCTCGACGAGATCCTGTTGCGCGAAGGCAACGAGACCCAATTGATCACGCCATCGCCCATTGACCAATTGCTTGCGGAGAAAGCCACCGCGCGACTGAGAATCGGGGCAAGAAGCAATACGAAAGCGATGAGCGGCATCGATCCTGCACAGGCATCCAAACGTCGGCAAGCTATGCGTGAAATTGCAAACACATTTCGCAGGCGCGAGCAGGAAAAAGCCTTTCGCTGGAGTACCACACTCTACCCCACACATGCCTCCGCCCAGGACGCCAATATGTCTCTGCGCGACTTTGAAGAGTTCGTTTTCGACGCCTGCTTCCTCAATGATCCCGATCCTATCGCCCGCTGGAAAGAGCTGGCAGCGCAGCAACAGCGGCTGGTTGATTGGCTGGTGGGCCATAAACAGATACGCGTGATTGGAGAAGGCACCGATTTGACGCTCTCGATTGAGAATCGCACCTTTATCAACAGCGATGGCAAACGCAATTTCCCCAGCGGAGAGTTCTTTACGGGACCAATTGAGAACAGCGTCAATGGAGTCATTCGTTTTGATATTCCTGCGACCTACGAGAGTCGCGCAGTCGATGGCATCAGGCTGGTATTCCAGGAGGGGAAAGTCGTCGAGGCCAGCGCACGCGAGGGACAGGACTTCCTGCTGCAAATGCTCGAACTTGACGCGGGTGCGCGCTACGTGGGCGAATTCGCTTTTGGCAACAATATGCGGATCAGCCGGAGCATCAGGAATACCCTCTTCGACGAGAAAATCGGCGGCACCATTCATATGGCACTGGGCTCCAGTTATCCTGAGACGGGCGGCGTTAATCAGTCCGCGCTACATTGGGATATGGTGTGCGACCTGCGCACGTCAGGAGAGGTCTGGGTCGATGACACGCTTTTCTTAAAAGATGGCAAGATCCTGGTGTAACGCCCGGTGACGCAGAGCCATAGAGCAACGCAACTTGCTAACTTCCTTTCGTATAGCTTAGAATAAAGGGTACTACTTTTTGTGTACGGCGTGGCATAGTCTGTTATGGGAGGCTTCCGTTGGAGCAGGATTTGTTGACAAACTTTACAGGTATTGAAGATGTACAACGGGCGATGTTTGCCCACAATTATGTAGCGGACCGCAGCCTGGCGACAGCGGTATACCTGGCTCTCAAACGGCGCAAGCCGCTGCTGCTGGAAGGTGAACCAGGAGTAGGCAAGACGGAGGTCGCCAAAGTTCTGGCCGCAGCCCTGGATACTCGCTTGATCCGCCTCCAATGTTACGAGGGCATTGACATCAGCACTGCCGTGTACGAATGGAACTATACGCGCCAGATGCTCTATATCCGTCTGATGGAATCCCTTGAAATTCCGCCCTCCAACGCCGCTTTCGCGTCTAGCTCCGCTCAGGAGCGCGGCAAGGAAGCAAGCGGCACGAAGCGCCAGGATGAGCTGAAAGAGATTTTCGGCCCCGATTTTTTGATGCAGCGTCCACTGCTTCAAGCCATTGATCCTGCCAACAGCAAGCCTCCCGTTCTACTGATTGATGAGCTAGACCGTAGCGACGAGGAGTTTGAGGCATACCTGCTGGAACTGCTCTCTGACTTCCAGATCACCATTCCCGAAATCGGGACGATTCAGGCCAAAGAGCCGCCCTTTGTGATTATCACGTCCAACCGCACGCGCGAGATTCACGATGCCCTGCGACGGCGCTGCCTGTACTACTGGATCGACTTCCCAACGCTGGAAAAAGAGTACTCGATTGTACTGGCGCGTATGCCCGGCGTGCCAGAACGGCTAGCCAGACAGGTCTGCTCTTTTGTGCGCGAATTGCGCAGCGTCGATCTGTATAAAGCGCCCGGTGTCGCGGAAACGCTCGATTGGATCAGCTCCCTGCTCGTGTTGAACCAGTTGGAGCTGGTGGAGGGACCGGTGCGTGAGACGCTTGGCGCGCTGCTGAAATACCAGGACGATATACTGAAAATTGGCGGCGGCGATCTGGGCAAGACGTTGCAGAAAATCAGGGGAGCCTAGCAAGCTATGAACGCACTCCCACAGGACAATGGAGCCACCCCGGAAAAAATAGCGCTGGAATTACGACCGCTCGACATCGAACGCGGAGAGCGTCTGCTCTACCGCTTGACCGAATTTGGCCGCCTGCTCTGGGAATCGGATATTAATGTGGGGCCGCACCAGATTCTGGAGCTGGCTGAAACGCTGGACCTGATCGATATTACCGATAAAGAGGAGTTTTATCATACTCTCAAGTGCTGCCTGCTGACCAAACACGAGAAAGAGCCGATCTTCAACCAGATGTTCACCTATTACTGGCTGATGCGCGATAGGCAGAACAAGAAAGATAAAGAGAATTCGGGAGCGGCCAAGCGCGAGGAACGTCAGATGCGCATCCCGCCATCGGAGCGTAAACGCCTGGCGGAACATATGAATGCCGACACGCGCAAAGAGCTGCGGCAGGAGATGCGCCCCACCGAGCACCGCCAGCCCCGCAACGTCCGCGAAGAGCATGACGATGACGATGATACAGGGCAACCGCCACAGGGTACCGCCTACAGCGCCATCGAGCAGCTAAGAAAGAAAGATTTCGAAAACTTCACCTGGGAAGAGGTACAGGAAGCCAAGAGGTTGATGGCAGAGATGCGCTGGAATCTGGGGATGCGCCGGACGCGTCGCAAAGCGCCAGCCCGGAGCGGCTCCTACCCGGATATGCGCCGCATTGTGCGCCGCAATCTGAAATATGGCGCGGAACTGATTGAACTAACATGGCGCGAGATAAAATACAAGCCGCGCCCGCTGGTCATCATCTGCGATATCAGCGGCTCCATGAGTCTCTATTCGCGGCTGCTGCTGCATTTCATTCACACCATCTCGAATGGCCTGATGAACGTCGAAACCTTCGTCTTCGGGACGCGCCTGACCCGCATCACGCGCCAGTTAAAAAAGCGCGACGTTGACGATGCCGTGCGCGACGTCGCCAAATCGGTGCAGGATTGGTCGGGCGGCACGCGTATCGGCGACACACTGCACCACTTTAATCATCACTGGGCCAAACGCGTTTTGGGCCGTGGAGCAGTGGTGCTGATCATCAGCGATGGCTGGGATCGCGGAGATGCGGGCGTGCTACAGATCGAAATGGATCGTTTGCAACATAGCTGCCATCGCCTGATCTGGCTCAACCCGCTGCTGGGCTCGCCCGATTACCGACCCTTAACGATTGGCATGAAAACAGCATTGCCGTTCATTGACGATTTTCTGCCTGCCCATAACCTGGACAGCCTGATTAGCCTGGGGAACTTACTCTCCAAAATTGACGATAGCAGACCCGTACGTAGCGCCGCGGCCCGTCATCAAGCAGTTGAACGATGGAGCAAAGCTCGCTATTAATAGATCTAGACGCAATATCTTTTTGACGCGATTGACGCAGAAAGCAGAGGAACACGATGCGCGATGTATTACCTGATATAGAGAAATGGCGTTCTCAAGGCGAACAGGTTGCGATTGCTACCGTGGTAAGCATGGCTGGCTCCGCGCCGCGCAGGCCGGGAGCCAAGCTGGCGGTGAGCGAGAGCGGCGAGCTGGCAGGTTCAGTAAGCGGAGGATGCGTCGAGCCCGCCGTCGTCCATGCCGCTATGGAGGTGATCAAAAGCGGGAAACCGCAGATGCTCGAATTCGGCATCACCGAAGAAGACAACATCGAGCAGATCGGCCTGGCTTGCGGGGGCACCATCCACGTTTTCGTCGAACGGCTTGACTGGTAACAGACCCCTGTAGGGACGCGATGATGCAGATAAACACATTCCTTCGCCCAGAGCGAACAGGTTTCTTCCCGAATTGCATCGTTCATGTGCATCATCGGATCAGGACGGGATGGGGGATGGCGGCCACCGCCACAGGGCAACCGCGAGGGATTGCCCCTACCCATCCGATTCTGCCATCATCCACCATCGCGGGCTCCGCCACAGGGCAGAAGGGGTAATGGGCCAACGGCAGGACGTCTGGGTAGGGGCAATCCCTCGCGGTTGCCCTGCTGAGCTTTTTTTGCCTGATCTGAGCCTTAGCGCCACTGTATATTATGCAAAAGAGGAGAGGATCATCATGAGCAGTCTTTACGAAGAACTAAAAGGCCAGTTGGGGAAAGAGAAGGGTGTGGCGCTGGCAACGGTTGTGCGTGGCCCTGAGCAGGTGGGAGCGAAACTGCTGGTGTTTCCTGATAAAACTGCTCATGGCACGCTCGGCAATGCAACGCTTGAAAGTATAGTCATCCAGGATGCCGAGCGGGCAATCTGGACCGGAGATGCCAATACGCACACCTATACCCTCGCAGGAGCAACGGAACGGCAGCCCTTTGAGGTTTTCATCGAAGGCTTTCCCCCTCCCCCATCGCTCATCATCGTCGGCGCGGGCCATATCGCCATCCCTCTCACCACATTTGCCAAAACGCTCAATTATCGCGTGGTCGTGATCGATGCGCGTGCAGCTTTTGCCACCCGCGAACGCTTCCCTCATGCTGACGAACTGATTGTTGAATGGCCTGATGAAGTATTGGAGAAAATGGAGCTCAATCCGTCTACATCAGTAGCGGTCTTAACGCACGATCCAAAGTTTGACGAGCCGACGCTCAAAGTTGTGCTCTCGCGCCGCGTCGGCTATGTGGGCGCGATTGGCAGCCGCAAAACCAGTGGGGAGCGGGCAGAGCGCCTCAAAAAACAGGGACTGACAGATGAACAGCTTGCCCAGATTCATGGCCCAATCGGGCTAAACATTGGCGCAACTTCGCCGGAAGAGATGGCGCTGGCTATCATGGCCGAGATCGTGGCAATGCGCCACGGCAAGGATCGCACGGTAATGCACGACTGGACCAAAAAATAAGAGATGCAACTTCCTGTTCTTTCATTCGTCTGTAATAGTGGAGTAAGAAGTTCAAGAGGTATGCGCAGAGGTAGATGGGTTGAACATATATCATAGCAGCGCACGATGATTGTGCTTTCTACCTGGGAGAAGGATTCTCTATGTCAAATAACTATATAAATCCAGATGACGAACCAACATTACCAGTCCGGCCATCGTCTTATCAAAATCAAAGTCAAAATCAACAGGGCAAGCTGGTGCTCGGCAGTTTTAAAAATCAGTCGGGACAGTCGCAGCGCCGCCCTTATCAATATGTTCAACAGCCCGATCCGGCAGAGCAAGCCACCATTTATCCTAATCGGGCACAGCAAGTTGCACCCAATGCCAACCCATATCCCTACTATCAAGCGCCGCAGCCAGCAGGCCGTGGCAGATCAAGACGCGGCCCTCGCCGCAGGGGAAAGGGCTGCCTGATCACGATGCTGATCGTGATAGTGCTCGCCTGTATTATTGGAGGCTTCACCCTGACAACGGCACAGCGCGTTCTGGCCTTTGGCTCCGCCATCTCCACGCAGTCGCCTCTGAGCACACAAACAGGTTATATGGGAACCAGTGACCGCACCGATCTGCTGGTGATGGGCTACGGCGGAAGCGGCCATGATGGCGCTAATCTCACGGACTCGATGATGGTCATCAGTTTGATGCCACAAAATCATCATACGACGCTCATCTCCGTTCCACGCGATTTGTGGATTCAGTATCCGCCAAACTCAGGTAATTATACCAAACTCAACTCTGTCTACGAGCTTGCCTCTAACAATGGGCAGCAGCCGGCGGTAGGTGGCGATGCAGCAGCAGCTAAAATATCGCTGGTTACCGGCCAGAACGTGAAATACTGGTTGACCATCAACTTTACTGGCTTCCGCGAATTGATCGATTCCATCGGTGGCGTCGATGTCTACGTTCCCGATGCTTTCACCGCGAAGTACCCGAAAAATGATGACCCGGCTATTGATGCAAGCTGGATTACCGTTCACTTCAATAAGGGCAATCAGCATATGAATGGAGAGACAGCCATCCGCTATGCTCGTGCCCGCGAGGTGCTCGACAATCTGGCAGAAGGCACTGATTTCGCCCGCTCAGCGCGCCAGCAGATCATCATCAAAGCGGCCCTAGCCAAAGTCAAGCAGATGTCAACCTGGCCCAGCCTCTTCAATGCGATGAATGCTCTGCAACATACCATTTATACGAATATGTCTCTGGCCGATCTGACGGAATTCGCCATGAAGATGGATCTCAACGACCCTCATACCGCTCATATTGGTCTGAGCAACCAGAATGTGTTGCAAGACGGCACAACAGGCGATGGGCAATATATCCTCCAGCCCGCTAATGGCAACTGGAAAGAGATTATTGACTACATTAATCAACACTTGTACAACTAAACAAGCTGGACAATACAGATTGTTGGAACAGGGGGTACGCCGCATGCCACAGCGCGATGCACGTTTGGTCGGTGGCGTCTATCGCGTGGGCCAGGTGATTGCGAGCAGCGAAATACTGACGATATGTACAGCTTACAACCGGAATACCAGCGATGTTGTGGGGCTCTCTATGATAGAAATCCCTGCGACGACTCCGCAAGAGCAGGTATCCACGCGGCTAAATACTCTCGCGACGCGACGTCAGGTAATATCACCTTATGTACTCCAGGTCTTCGATTGGGGCATTGAAGGGACACGGGCTTACATCGCTACTGCACCTCCACGCGGCATTACCCTCCAGCATGTGCTGGATAACGAGAATATCGATATCCAGCGCGCCCTCACCCTGACTCAGCAGATTACGCGGGGATTACAGGCATTACATCAACAGGGAATTGCCGGGCTTGATCTGCGCCCACAACTGATCACCGTTGACTCCGACGGCATCACCGACCGTACACAAATCGATGATATCGGGCTAAGATCACTGCTCAACAGTATTGGCTATAAGAAGGATCAGCACACTGGTGACATTAGCACCCTTGACTCTCGTTACGCCCCACCTGAATATATTAATGGTGGGCAGGTCGGCCCGTGGAGCGACGTTTATCAGGTCGGCTTACTCCTGTTCACGATGGTTACCGGTCGATTACCTTTCGTAGGGCGGAATCCGGCAGAAACAGGAGTGATGCAGACAAGCAGCCCTTTGCCACGTATGGTACAGTTCAAGCATGATACTCCCTCATCACTGCAAACGTTGGTTGACCGCATGATGGCAAAGGAGCCGGCACAACGCTTCTCGGATGCCTCTTCACTGCTGCATACCCTGGAAACGCTCGCAAGCTCCACACATCATCCTTCCGGCGGCAGGCATAGGACGCATGAGCCAGAGGCCAACCGGACGGGGCTGACCAACGCGATGCCGCCAATAGAGCGCGATATTGCGCAGCAGGCCACACAGATCGAAAAGAACGTGCTTTTACAGTATCAGCTAGATGCGCTGGCCTCCAATCCTCCCACCGAGACTGATACGCTGGCCTATCTCTGTTATGAGCAAGCGGGAGAAGAAACGCAACGCTTCGCCATCACGCGCAAAACAGTCATTGTTGGACGTTCCGATCCCAAGCGGGGATACACGCCCGATATTGATTTGAGCGGACTTGATAAGAAAATGATGGTGTCACGCCAGCATGCGCGCATCCGGTTCGAGGAATCGTTTTTTTACATCGAGGACCTCAAGAGCCGCAATAAAACGCGCCTGCGCGATCTGGTCCTGGCGCCATTTCAGTCTGAGATCCTGCAACATGGAGACATCCTCTATTTTGGCAATGTGCGCGTAAGATTTGTCGTTGCTGATACTGTAACTTCTTCTCCCCTTTAAAAAATAGCAAAGTTTCTGTTATAATCATAGCAAATTACTCCCGAAACATTGTTTTATACGTATCTGTATGATACTATAAGAACATATTTTCCTACAGGCTGAGGAATAAGTCATATTTGGAGGAGTGGTTTATGGAAGAAATTAACTCACCATTTCGTTACCCTGGTGGTAAGTTTTATGCTCGCAAGCTGATACTTGAACATATCATCCCTCACACGTACTATGCAGAGCCTTTTGCTGGAGGCGCTTCTATTTTTTTCGCCAAGAAAAAAGTGGCTCACAATGTATTAAATGATGCAGACGAAGATTTAATTAACTGCTATTTAGCAATTCGAGACAACGTTGAAGAACTTATCAGCTTACTACAAGGTGTCGAAGCAAGTAAGGAGAACCACAATTTCTACAAGAACACATACCAGCCCTCAAACAATTTAGAACGAGCCTTTCGCTGGTACTATCTGAACAGAGTTAGCTATTCGGGCATTATGAACATGCAAAACTGTTACTGGGGCTACGGAGATAAATATAGTATGCAGCCAAGAAACTGGCCTGCCCACTTACGCAGATGTTCAAATAAGCTGCAAAAGACGGAAATAACATGCAGTGATTTTGAGCAGGTCATAACTCAAGCGCCTGATGGAGCCTTTTTATTCGTAGATCCTCCTTATTTTAATGCCGATCAAGATAAGTTCTATACCTGTAGTTTCAAAAGAGAGGATCATCATAGGTTAGAGCGGTTGCTATACGAACATCGCCACCGTATATACTTCCTTCTCACCTATGATAATAGTCTAGAAATCAGAGAAATGTATCATTGGAGTACCAAGATACTTGAGAGAGAGTGGAATTACACAATTAACCGTACCGACGATCAAACCGGGCGAACCACAGATAAAGGAAAAAGGTATATGGGCAAAGAAGTATTTATCCTTAACTACGACGCCCTTGCTGCTTTGCCCGAACAATTGCCTCTAATACAGGCTGAACTTGATCTAGCGGCAACCAATTAGGATCTTTTTCTAGTTGAACAATGGGGTCTCTTGGAATAACCAAGTGACCCCTATAATCTTCTCCGATACTAGACGATGTAACAAATCTCCAATCTCTATTTGCTGCGTCTACCAGGGAAAGCTCATCAGATACGTTGTAGTAATTCTGCAATATTTCCAGCACACCTGGCTCGTCAACAAGCTCAAACTCTTCGCCTATAGTTCCCGACTTAAAAAAAGCATTTGTAGGTGTGGAAATTATCAAGTCGAATTCGCTTACCAAATAACGGTCATTATAATCTGCACTCATATTACTCCGGCTCCGATGGCACTTTACTCTAAAGTGTGGTTCATGACATATCCTTGTAGTACGCCCCGTCTTCATGGACCCTCTCACAGCGTTTTTCGTTTCAACAATCACTTGAATGCCGGTTCTACGATGTGTTAACCAATATCTTGATCAGCAGTTCCCGGTTGAGGATTAAGATTAAGCTTATTTATTATCCAAGCTTGGGAAGGTAAAACTCTTCGTAGGGTATAGACTGCATCATATTCAGAAGCTTTCCCACGTAGCATTGGTATAACTTTTTGATCATTAAGTATTGGGAAAAAATCTTCAATTCTAATGTTGTATTTCTTACAAAAAGCTTCTAATTGTCTCCCTAGTTCTTCATACTCAGAAGGGCCCAGATTCGTCATTTTTCTTGATTCTCTCTTTCATTCCTGGTTGTTGTATCTACGATTTGTTCAAAGTTGAAAAGTTCTTTGATCTCCACATTCAGTTCCTGAGCTATAACAAGGAGAGTTGCAATTGTAGGAGATGCCACACCTGTTTCTATCTGGCTAATGTAGTTGACTGACAAATTAGCTTTTTCTGCTAATTGACCCTGAGTAATATTTCTTAACCGCCTTAAATATTTGACTCTTTTCCCAATGAGTGAATATATTGTTTCCACCTGAGTAAACTCCAGATGAATTAATGAGATTAAAATACCACATCAGCAGTGTGAATCACACAAACCAGTGGTTGGATTTTTAAACAAATGTTCATAAAACAAGCTATCTATGCTATAGTTCTGCTTGCTCTGACATGTTATTTTTATCTATCTATATGTATAAGAGAACAAACAAAAAGAAGGATTTTTATTCATGGGATTCGCACAGTATCACGAACCGACAAACGAGCTGTCACAGCAGACACGAACCTTCGCCCGCATCATTGCTTCACTTAATGAGGAGTGCGAGGCTATCAACTGGTACGAGCAGCGTATTTCAGTTGAGCAGGACGAGGAAGCAAAGCGCATCATGCAACATGCTCAGGAAGAGGAATTTTTGCATTTCTCAATGGATCTGGAGTTTTTGCTCAGGCGTCACCCCAAATGGCGAGTAGCTGCTCAGAGCATTCTTTTTAAGAGCGGGGATACTATAGCTAATGCCGAGCGCGGAGAGGACGCCGAAGAAAAAATGTAGCAGGCGTGCAACTCTTGCCTTTGCTACCCCATTTTAACTGGTTGCAATGGTAATTAAATCTGCTAGCATCCCCTGGCCCGTCTGGAGCTTGCCAGCTCCGGGGCCGATGATGGTAACTGCGGAGAGCGTATCTGTCTGGAAGGTAATAGCGTTCATCACCCCATCGACGCGGGCCAATGGATCATGTTCTGGCAAGGGCACCGGCTCAACACGAGCTTCCAGAGGGACCTCATCAAGGTCTTCAACGGGCTGCAATGAAGCGATTAGCTTGATGCGCTTCCCCTCGTGCCGGGCCGCGTGCATATGCTCTTGAGAAATCGACGTAATGCCGCGACGCAACACCTGATCAGGCTTGAGGGTATGCCCAAAAACCTGCGAGGCCAGGATCAGTAATTTAGCCACGGCGTCGTAGCCTTCGACATCCGCAGTGGGGTCTGCCTCGGCATAACCTAGCGACTGAGCCTCCGCCAGCACTGCGGCATAATCGCGCCCGTTTGCCATCGCGCTCAGTATATAATTAGAGGTGCCATTGAGAATGCCACGCAGGGAGCGCACGCGCGCGCCTGCTATGCCCTGGTGGACGGTACACAGAACAGGAGTACCTGCCATCACCGTCGCCTCCATGCGCAACTGCACCCCGTTTTGCTGCGCTAACGCTAACAGTTCGCGCGCGGCCAGAGCAACGGGTCCCTTATTCGCAGTGATGACATGCATGCCCTTAGCAAGCGCGGCGCGAATATGGCTCATGCCGGGCTCTCCATCGTGTAGATTGGTAAGTGTCACCTCTGCCAGCATATCCGCTTCTATGGCTTTGATCCCTGCCAGTACATCGGCCCAATGCCTGACATCAGGATGCTCGGTCAGAGGTCTTCGTTGCGCAGCCAGTTCAAGAAGGGCGGCAATGTCCAATCCAGCTTCACGGTAGATCAGGCCGGAGCGGGCATTGGCGACGCTAACAAGCGTCACCTCAAGGTCGTAATGCCGTTTCAACAGATCTTTCTTCGTAGAGAGTAGCTCTGCCAATCCCTGGCCCACAACCCCAAAGCCGATGAGAGCAAGTCGCAGATGTTTCATTGCCAGCCCCTGATCCTATATCCAGGATAACTTCAGCCGATCCAGAACGCGCCTGACCGGTCCCAATTCCTCAATGCCCAGCATACGAGCGCCGCGAATATAGATAACCACCCCGACAAACAGCTCAATCAACAACTTTATCAGCGCCATGAACGTACCAATCAGCCCCAGGGCCTGTTCATTCGTTGTCACAAGGATGCGATCAAGCACAAAGCGCACAATAAGAAGGCCGACACCCATCGCGACCGCCGCTAGCGTAACACGTCCAATAAACATCGCGGTGCTGCGCAGTTGCAAACCGCCCAGGCGCTGATGGAGCAGCCAGAGCAGGATAGCAGCTTCGGCCAGCCCGGCAATAGAGGTAGAGAGCGCGAGCGCGCCCAGGCCCCATTGCGCGCCCCAGACGGCAACATTGATCAGCACTAGGCTTAACGCGATTTTGAAAACGAATTGTCCCACGCTGACAACCACCGGTGTGGTACTATCGCGCATAGCGTAAAATGAACGTGTCAAAATTTCTACCGCAGCAAGGCCGGTGAGTCCTAAAGCAAAAAAAGCCAGGGGCACCGCCGTTGAGTAGGAATCGCTTAACTGAAACTTGCCATGCTGGAACAGCACCTGAATAATAGGAAAGCCCAGGACGATCAGGCCAATGCTCGAAGGAATCGACATAAAGAGAATGCTACGCAGCGTCTCCAGGATAGTACTACGCACGCGATCCAGCCGCCCTCTTGCCACATTCTCTGACAATGTTGGGAAAGCCGCCGTCGATACCGCCATGCCAAAAATGCCGAGAGGTAAAAGGAGAAGTTGCAACGCATAATAGTACTGCGAAATCAAGCCGTCAAGTTTCCCGACCACCACAGCGACCACCAGAAGCTGGATCAGGCCGCGATCAACGAAAGTCGAGACGTAAAGCATGGCAGCATTCACAATACGAGGGATCATCTGACGCCCTATCTGGATCACGCCAGGATGGCGCCAATCGAATGAAAGCGTGTAACGCATGCCGACTTTAAAGAGGCCCGGCACCTGGATAGCCACCTGTAATAGCGCCCCTAACACAACGCCCCAGGTGGCGCCATATACAGCAATAATATCATTATTCACATTGCGCTGATGGCTGAAGGCCAGGAAGATGCCAGGGAGCAGGCCAATAATCAGGCCGACGTTATAGAGTACTGTGCCAATGGCGGGCAGGCGAAAATCTTGCTTCGCATTCAGCACAGCCGTCACTATCACTCCCCCACCCAACGCAACAGATTGCAATAACATAATGCGGGTCAACGACGCAATCAGATCTAGTTGCTTCGAATCGTGGATGCCTGGATTGTAAAGCGGTACAAGTTGTCGCGCAAACAGGATGGCGATCAGCGCCAGCCCCATCATTACGGCCAGAGCTAAATTTAGAGCCGAACTCGCGACATGCCACGCTGTCTTCTGGTCGTTTTCGCCGATCATATAGGTGGTGAAAACAGGAATGAAAGCCGAACTGAGAGCCCCCCCGGCAACGATGTTAAAGATGAGATCGGGGATAAGAAATGCCTGCAAGTATGCATCTGAGGTACCACCTGCACCGAAGACAAACGTAAACATCGAAGAGCGTAACAAGCCCAGGATGCGGCTGGCGATAAATGCTCCGGTCAGGACCAGAGCAGCTCTGCCGATACGCACCCGCTGAATCATCCCCGTATCCTGCGCTGGTTCGGCGGCTGATACGAGGCCGCTAGTGGGTACGGATTGGACAGGCAAAGGGGATGCAGGCGACCACTGTGACGGGGGAGCCAGCGGAGACACAGGCGCAGATGGGAGCTTTAAAGACGAGAGGGGTGCAGGAGGCTCCTGCGGCTTCTTCGTCCCCTTGCGTCCCCACGGTATTAAGGTTGTTGCATCTGGCTGCATACGTCGTTGTTGGCGGCGCATACGATCCTCGCGTAACTGCTGCAATCGCTGCTGGCGCAACTGTGGTATCGGCTGAGATGGCTGGGGAGCATCAAAATATTGATACTCCATCCCCTGCCCATAACCCAGCGACGTCCCCATATCCTGGATAGGCTCCTGCGCACGAGGAGGCCAATGAGGAGATGGCGAGCTCTGTGGGGGCAGCGGCGATTGCGGCGGCTGAGCTGGCAAAAACAGGCGTGGTGGCGTTGGCGGCACAGCGGGAGAATGCGGTGACGCCTCCTGTATACCATCTTGATCGTATTGCCAGCTATAATACCTTTGTTGTTCTAATTGCCCCTGCTCTGGCAGAGGCGGCTGTTCTTCGTTTCCCACAATTTTCTCTAATATTTCAGTACCCTCAAGCGGGTCGAGCTAGCCATTGGCCCCTGCCGCCTCTCTTGAGGAAAAGTATACACATCACATCCCAAGATGTCAAATGGAAGTGCAATAAGGATAAAACCTGTAATTTATAACAAGAACACAAAAGCATACGATTTTCCTGTTCAGCATACCATACCCACACGATTCTGGCTAGTCCATTATCAGAGAGTACTTCCTGGCAACGGCAGAAACCCATGAAACAAAACACCCTCATGTCCACTCTTAAATAGTATACTGCCATTCAGGTAGATTTTTTCGCATCCTGCATGGGATGCTATCAACCGGAGGTGTAATGCAACCCACTAAACTCTATAAGGCTATCGTTCTTGTAACAGTCGTTGTCCCCTTGCTCGCCACAGTCTACGCCACCTGGCTGTTATGGAACCGAGCGGTGAACTGGTCAGACATCACTCTGCTGCTCATCATGTATTCCCTCACGGCATTCGGTGTAACCGTCGGATTTCACCGGATGCTCACACATCGCAGCTTCAGGCCCCATCCTGTGATTAAATTTATCCTGCTCGTTCTCGGCTCTATGGCTCTGGAGGGGCATGCACTTGAATGGGCAGCTACCCATATAAAACACCATGCGAACTCTGATCGTGAAGGCGATCCTCATAGCCCCGTCGAAGGCTTCTTCCATGCCCACATTGGCTGGATCTTTAACACAGAGAAGGCCGATCCCAATGTTTATTGTCGCAACCTGGTCAGAGATCCAATGATCGTCTTTATCGACCGCACATTTTTCCTCTGGGCAGCGTTATCAATAGTGATACCCTTCGCTATTGGTGGATGGCATGGTCTGCTCTGGGGCGGGCTTGTGCGCATCTTTCTAGCCCATCATGTCACATGGAGCGTCAATTCCGTCTGCCATACCTTTGGGCGACGAGACTTCGAGACGACAGATCAAAGCCGTAACGAATGGATTGTAGGGCTGCTGGCCTTCGGTGAGGGCTGGCATAACAATCATCACGCGTTTCCCCGCTCGGCCTTCCACGGGTTACGCTGGTGGCAGTTCGATCTCTCCGGCTACCTCATCTGGACGCTTGAACGCTTTGGGCTGGTTAAGGATGTCTATCGCGTTACGCCTGAGATGCTACAACGCCGCCACAAGAAGACGCTCAATGTCACTGTGACGTCCTCAAACGTGCCGGAAACTGCCATAGCCGCAGAGGTAGAGAAGGTTGCATTATAAGCAAAGGGAACTGTTTCCAGGCGGGATGTAAGTGTTACACCCGCCTTTTTTCTTTGCCGATTTGACACATTCAGCCAACACCGCTACAATCCGCTCAGACTCACTTATCGATAGATCATCCAGTCCCATTTTATATACTGGAAGAGAGATACACGATCTACACCACGAGGAGATATATTCAAGCTTATGGAACATCTCAACGCCGTTATCCTGGCCGGTGGCAGTGGCACGCGTCTATGGCCGCTGAGCACCCCGGACTTCCCCAAACAATTCTTGCCGCTGCCCAACGGCAATAGCATGATTCAAGAGACGCTGGCCCGCGTTGAGCCGCAGATAACGCCCGACCGCGCCTGGGTGGTCACCGGGAGAAGCATGGCCGAACTGGTGCAGGAACATCTGCCGACGATCCCAGAGCAACATATTCTGAAAGAACCGATTGGACGCAATACAGCCGCCGCCATCGGCTGGGCTGCCGCTACCATCGCGCGCCACGATCCCCAGGCGATGATGGCGATGTTTTCAGCCGATGCTGTCATACACAATGTAGAGACGCTCAGGCAAACGATTCGCCTGGCTTATGAGCTGGCTGAACAGGGATATCTTGTCACCATCGGCATCAAACCTACCGCGCCCGAAACTGGCTATGGCTATATTCGTTTCGCCGATCCGGTGCGCGCAGGCTATGGGCACCAGGCATTCCGAGCAGAGCGATTCGTCGAGAAGCCCGACCTGGCAACGGCTCAGCGCTACCTCCAGGATGGGCATTATGTCTGGAACGGCGGCATTTTCATCTGGAAAGTGGCAACGATCCTGGAGGAACTGCATCAACACCTCCCCGAATTAGCGCAAAAAATCGAACTCATGGTGGATACGATGGGAACGGAGCGGGAACAGGCCACGTTTGATGAACTCTGGCCCACCCTGCAATCCATCTCGATTGACTATGGCATTCTGGAGAAAACCAACAATCTTGTCGTTATCCCCGCCGATCTTGGCTGGAACGATGTTGGCAACTGGGAGCAGTACGGCGCGCTCTTCCCTGCCGATGAACAGGGTGTACGCGCGGTTGGCGATCATGCAGGGCTGGGCAGCCAGAATGTCGTCGTGTACAACAACACATCACGTCGCATTTACACTATCGGTTTAGAAGATGTGATCGTGGTCGAAATGGACGATATGACAGTCATCTGCCACAAAGCCCATGTGCAGCGCGTGAAAGAGTTAGCGGAACAACACCATAAAAAGGGGTAAGGTGATGAATTGCGGCAGAAGACGACAGATTCGGAACCCGCGTTTACAGTCTTCTGTCGCAACCGTCTCTCACCAGACGTATGGAATGAACCGATGGCTGACCTCCACCATATATGCCTCATAGCCCGGCAGCTCCTTCTTCAACACACGCTCCTCTAATACTGCGCGCCTGAAGAATAAACCGATGAGGATTGGCGCAAGTACAAGCCCTAAAAGTGAGCCGAGCAAAAGGGGCATCCCTATAAAAAAGAGATGACAACCGGCATACATCGGGTGACGTATGTAGCGGTACAGCCCCGTGGATACCACCGTATGCCCGCGCTCCTCCTGGATGCGCACGGTCGGCGTTAAGTACGAGTTCTCACGAAAAGCCTGATAGATCAGCGTAAATGAACCCGCCAGGATAATTGCTCCCGCCACCTGGAGCCAGAGCGGCATCTGCGACCAGTGAAAGCGAACGGCATCGAGCGGCATCAGGATCACCCAGAGCATACAAATCACCAACAGCAGCACAAACATGCCGTCCCGGCCCTTTTGATTGGGACCGAACATGCTCATTCGCTCCTCCAGTAATCCAGGATTGCGCTTGAATAGCATACGAGCGGTGATTACGACGAAGCTATAGAGCAGGAGCAGAAAGATCCATCCAGCAGGCCAGAAGATGGTACCAGCCGCAAGAAACAGGGCCAGGGGAAAGAGCAGCAACTGGAACGCTCCCCCAAGCAGGGCTTTTGTTGTAAGAGCCATGAGTATAACCTCCCCCAAGTTTTTACTTTTCTAAAATATATATTTTATACTACCAAAAATAATAATGCCATAGACTGGATAGATTGTCAAGTGAGGGCGATCAGAAAATGAGAAAACGGAAACTCTTTTTCCTCTGCTCAAAACTTTGGCAGCCGTTAAGAGTAGCTATGACCGCCCGATTTGTGCTATGTTATAATACGGAAGAACTGTTGGTGCCATAAAAAAAGAAATGGAGTCTCCAGCAATGCTCTTCGAACAACCGACACTCGGCATGCGAGGCATGGTCGCTACTGCTCATTACCTTGCCACACAGGCAGGTTTGCGTATCCTCATGCAGGGCGGCAATGCGATTGATGCTGCCATTGCGGCCAACGCGGCGATGACCGTCGTCTATCCGGCTATGTGCTCAGCAGGCGGCGATCTTTTTATCCTCTACTGGGAAGCTAAGACAGAGCAACTTTACGCTCTCAACGCCAGCGGACGCGCGCCACGAGGCATGACGCCCGAACTATTTGCCGCGCAAGGCATGAAAGAAGTGCCGCAACGTGGTCCTCTATCAATCAACGTTCCTGGCGCGGTGGATGGGTGGTTTGAGGCGCTGGAGCGTTTTGGCTCTCTTCCGGCGGAAACAATTTTCGAGTCGGCCATCGTCTATGCTGAAGAAGGCATGCCGGTAAGCCCTAAGCTCAGCGGCTGGCTAGCTGAGTCTGCTTCCGGCGTGTTAGGTCCCTGGAGCACAAGCGCAGAGATATTTTTAAGCGGGGGCGCGCCTTGCAAAACAGGAGAAGTGCTGCGCCAATCCAACCTGGCGCAAAGCTATAAGATGCTGGCCCGAGAAGGACGAGATGCCTTCTACAAGGGGCCGCTGGCTCGCTCGATCACGGATTATATCCAACAATGCGGCGGTGTGCTCAGCATGGAAGATATGGCGGCACACCATTCTGATTGGGTTAAGCCGATCTCGACCAGCTACCGGGGCTATGATATCTATGAATTCCCGCCGAACACACAGGGGCTTGCTGCTCTAGAGATGCTCAATATTATCGAAGGGTATGATCTCAAGTCACTCGGCTATCAAACGCCTGAATATCTACATGTGCTGCTGGAGGCGAAGAAGCTGGCATTCGCGGACCGTGATCGCTATATTTCTGATCCGGCCTTCGTCGATGTTCCGGTGGAGCGCCTGTTGAGTAAAGACTATGCCGCCCAGTTGCGAGAACGGATTAAACCGGACAGAGCAGCGGCGCATTATGGGGCAGGACTTGAAAAAGAGGGAGATACGATGTATCTTTGTACAGCAGACCGTTCTGGCAATGTTGTTTCTCTTATTCAGAGCCTGTACGCTGGCTTTGGCAGTGGCATCGTTGGCGGCGATACGGGCGTACTGTTGCATAATCGTGGCTCATACTTCTCACTTGACCCACGCCACGTCAACTACCTGCAACCGGGGAAGCGCACAATGCACACACTGACGCCTGCAATGGTGATGCGCGACGGCAAACTCCACATGGCAATTGGCTCGATGGGGGCGGACGCGCAACCACAGATTCATGTGCAGTTACTCTCCGCCATGCTTGATTTTGGCCTGAACGCCCAGCAGGCCATCGCTGCTCCACGCTGGCATAGCGGGCGTTTCCAATTTAACACGGGCGCTACAGAACAGGCACTTAGAGGTCAGAGCAGCGTTGATGAATACTTGAACCAGAATATCGCCGAGGCTGTCATGCTGGAAAATCGTTTCTCCAATGAAGCGATCCTGGGACTTGATCTGCTCGGTCATCGCACGCTCATCCGTGGACCCTGGGAAGACAGTATGGGTCACGCACAGGCTATTGTCATCAATCCTGATACACATATTTTCGAGGGGGCTGCCGACCCACGTTGCGATGGTCTTGCGCTGGGCTGGTAGCGGGTCATTTGTGGATAGAGTCTCACGTAGTAAGGAAGGAACAAAGTATGACTACCCGTCCATATCGTCATGGCATCCCGCCAGAGATCCTGGCGCTTTCACATGAACGTGATATCCTGCGTCGGCGCGGACAATATGAACGAGCCGACATTCTTAAACGACAAATAGAGGAGGCGGGCTATGTGGTAAAGGATAATCCACACGGCGCTCACCTGGTCATTCTGCCAGGTGTTGAGGTTGATGGACGCGTGTATCGTACAACTCGCCAGCTCCCGTCGCTACTCGACGAAGCTGACACCTGTACATTCTCAGCCAACATCCTTGCTCACAACAACTTCGAGCAGACACGGCGCTGCGCCGAGAGCGTGCTGCGTTTCGCGGGAGCCAGCAACATCGAGATCATTCTGGTTGATAACGCGTCACGCGATGGGACTGATCTCTGGGCAGAGGAGATGAAACAGCGCGCGCCACGCTTTTGCTTTCTCCGTACAACCCGCACAACCGGGACTGCCGAAGCGCGCAATATCGGGCTGAAACAGAGCCGGGGGCGCTATATCCTGCTGCTCGATTCGTGCGTCGAGTTGACGGGGGATGTCTTTACTCCGCTGGCGCAGACGCTGGCAAACGACAAGGTGGGTATCACCGGACTGCGTGGGTTGCGCACCGACGACCTGCGTCACTTTGAAGAGAGCCAGCAGCGCGAAGTTGACGTCGTCGATGGCCTGTGCATGGCCTTCGCACGTTCTCTGCTCAAAAAAGCAGGGCTGTTCGACGAACGCTATCGCTATCCACGCTACATGGATGTCGATTTCAATTTCGCCGTGCGCGCTATCGGCGCTGAGAATGTGCTGACGCCGCATCTGCCGCTGCTCTGCCATCCTGAGCCACAAGACTCGGCGTTGCCCGATTCTGAGCTCACCCGGCTGACCAAGCGCAACTTTTATCGCTTTCTAGAGAAGTGGGGAAATCGCGACGACTTGCTAGAAAGGTAAGTCGTCAGCTTTGATAAAAAAGTAACGAGTTGCATTTTTCTCTCCTCGAACCGGAAGAAATGCAGCTCGTTGCTTTTATCAGCAATCGCTTATGACTACTGTAGTTTAAGTCAGCTTTAGTAATATGGTATCATGTCACCATATCAGGCATTATTCCCAAGCGAGAAGAGAGGTAATATCAGACTTGCAGACATACAAAGAGCGAACAGAAATTCCCAAAGAGTTTACCTGGGATCTTGAGAGTATTTTCTCACGTAATGAGCTCTGGGAGCAGGACTTCCAGGCGATACAGAACTCGTTGCCAGAGCTCGAAGCGTTACAGGGAACGCTGGCCCAGAGCGGTAAGGCGCTGCTAGCCGTTCTCCAGCAGCGGGATGCCCTTTTTGAGAAGCTTGAACGCCTTTACTCCTATGCCTCCATGCGCAAAGACGAGGATACGGCCAACAGTCAGTACATCGGTATGGCAGACCGCGCCATGCAGCTTGTCGTACGCGCCTCAACCGCAGCCTCCTTTATTGAGCCGGAAATTCTGGCATTACCCGAAGAAACGCTCAATAAGTTTGTGCAGGAGACGCCCGGGCTGGCGCTCTATCAACAACAGTTGCGCGACTTAAACCGCCAGCGCCCTCATATCCGTTCAGCCGAAGTTGAAGCGATCCTGGCTGCGGCAGGGGAGATCTCGGAGGCGCCGGAGAGCGTTTTTTCGATGATTGGCAACGCCGACCTGAAGCTGCCGTTTATCACCGATGAGGAGGGCAAGCAGGCAGAGCTAACGCTGGGCAACTATATGGTCTATATGCACAGCACAGACCGGCGTGTGCGCAAAGAGGCGTTCGAGGGCATGCATGAGACATTCCTGAAGCAGCGCAATACCATAGCCGCCACGCTGGCAGCTCAGGTAAAAGGCGATATCTTTTACACGCGCCAGCGCAACTATGCCACCTGTCGCGAGCGAGCCCTGGCCCGTTATAACATTCCTGTCAGCGTCTACGACAATCTGATCAAGGCCGTCACGGACCATCTTCCCTTGCTCAACCGCTACCTGCAATTGCGCAAACGTGTGTTGCAGCTTGACGAGATGCATATGTATGACCTCTATGTGCCTATTGTCGAGGAGACTGAGAGCACCATTACCTATCAGCAGGCCAGCGATACGGTTGTGGCAGCGCTGGCTCCGCTGGGCGAGAAGTACGTGCAGACGCTCAAGCAGGCGTTTGAACAGCGCTGGATCGATGTCTACGAGACGCCGGGCAAGCGCGGAGGCGCGTATAGCGGGGGCGCGTATGGCACTCATCCGTTTATCTTGCTCAACTTCCAGGAGAAGCGCGATAGCATGTATACGCTGGCGCACGAGCTGGGGCATTCGATGCATTCGTACTTCACGCGCACCAATCAGCCCTACCAGTACGGCGATTACACGATCTTTGTAGCAGAGGTGGCCTCGACGCTGAACGAGGGGCTGCTGACCGAATATCTGCTGAAAAAGACCGAAGATCCCGCCGTTCGCCTTGCCATCCTGAATCACTCACTAGAAGACATCCGGGGAACGCTTTTCCGTCAGACGATGTTTGCCGAGTTCGAGCAGCAGATTCATAGCCAGGCGGAACAGGGAGAGCCGCTCACAGCCGATACGCTCACGGCCATGTATCTGGCCTTAAACGAGAAGTACTATGGAGCGGAAACGGTGATTGATGACCTGATCGGCATCGAATGGGCGCGCATCCCTCACTTCTACTACAACTTCTACGTCTACCAGTATGCGACCGGCATCTCCGCCGCCGCAGCCCTGGTGCAGCAGATTCTGCACGGTGAAGGAGCGCCAGCAGTTGAGCGTTACCTGAAGTTTCTCAGTTCCGGCTCGTCCGATTACAGCATCGAATTGTTGAAAAAGGCCGGGGTTGATATGACCACGCCGCAGCCGGTACACCAGGCGCTCCAGCTCTTCGAGTCACACCTGGCACAGATGGAACAATTGCTGAGCTAGCCTGACCCACAAATCAAACCATTAAGTGAATGGCACGCTCCCTAAGCTCTATTTCAAGGGGCGTGCCTCTTATCTTTATGGATTATCCCACGAACGCCCATCGTCTTCAATCAGCGCATCAGCCTCCGCAGGTCCCCAGGTGCCAGCGGCATAGGGATAGAGCGTATCGGATGGCATATGTTGCCAGGTGCTGGTGATGCTGTCGATGATGCGCCAGGAAGCCTCAATCTCGTCGCGACGGATGAACAGGGTCGAGTCGCCCAGCATACAATCGGCGATCAGACGCTCATAAGCATCCGGCGATTGTATGCCAAAGGCCGTTTTATAGGCAAAACCCATATCCACCGAGCTGAGCTGACGGGCCGCGCCTGGAATTTTCGCCCCCAGTTTAAGCGTAATCCCTTCGTCAGGTTGAATATGCAACGTCAGGCGGTTGGGGACCAGCCCTTTGGTTTCAGATGGCTTATAGAGCTGATGCGGCACACGTTTAAACTGAATAGTCACCTCTGTGCTACGTAAAGGAAGGCGTTTGCCGGTGCGAATATAGAAGGGGACATCCGCCCAGCGCCAGTTTTCGATGAACATCTTGAGCGCGACATACGTTTCTGTTGTCGAATTCGGCCTGACGCCCTGCTCCTCTTTATAGCCAACCACCTGCTCTCCATCAACCACGCCCGCAGTATACTGGCCCCGCACGACGCGCTCCGCCACCTCGTCAGGGGAGAACAGAGGAATGGCTCGCAACACCTTCACCTTTTCGTCACGAATAGCCTCCGCGTCAAATGCGGCTGGAGGCTCCATCGCGGTTAAACATAATACCTGCATAATATGATTCTGCACAATGTCTCTGATCGCACCTGCCGACTCATAAAATTCGGCCCGTGACCCGATGCCAAGACTTTCCGCCACAAGAATTTGCACATGGTCGATATATTTCTGGTTCCAGAGAGGCTCAAAAATACCATTGGCAAAGCGGAACGCCAGAATGTTCTGCACCGTCTCCTTGCCCATGTAATGGTCGATACGGAAAGTCTGGTTTTCGCGGAAGGCGCGAGCAACTGCGCGGTTTAGCTTCTGGGCCGATGCAAGATCATGACCAAAGGGCTTCTCGAACACAATACGGGTCCAGGATTTATCGCTGTTATCGTTATGGGATGGACGCGCCAGCCCTGACTCTCCAAGATGAGTGACGATTTCTGCGTCGAGCTCGGGCGGAGTAGCCAGGTAAAAGAGGCGGTTCCCACCCGTTCCGCGCTCGCGATCAAGCTTTTCGAGCAATTGAGCCAGGCGAGTATACCCCTCGCGCTCAGCGAAGTTGGCCTGGCAATAGAATAACCGCTGGGCAAAGGCTTGCTGGGCGGCGTTATCCAACCGATCATCCTCCGGCATATATTCGTTGATGGATTTCAGGGCCATCGCCCGCCATTGCTCATCGTTGAGAGGACGACGAGCAAAAGCCACAATACAGATGCTTTCGGAAAGGGGGTGATCGTGGATCAGATGCGCCAGCGTGGGCAGCAATTTGCGCTGCGTCAGATCGCCAGTCGCGCCAAAGATGACGATGCAGCAAGGATCAGGATGGTGCCCATCCTGCCAGATAATATGCTGCTTTAGAGGCTGATCTTTTTCTTGAACATTCTCGGTCATACATGCATGCTCCTCAGGAATTTTGATATCTATAAGTTACACGAAGTACCCTGGTCTCCTGGGTCAATATGCCTGATCAATATTGCCTAAATATAGACTTTCTAGCCGTTGTTTATGATAGAATTTATTTTATCCATCCAGATACGACACACGACAGAACATACAAACCCGTCATACGCACTATATCACAAAGACTCGTGCCAGGAGGTTAAAGAATGGCTCGTACACAATACGATATCGCGATTATCGGCGGCGGTTCTGGGGGGCTCACCGCCGCTCGCGTGGCGACGAACCTGGGAGCAAATGTTTTATTGATTGATAAGGAGCGTCTTGGAGGGGATTGCTTAAACTACGGTTGCGTGCCAAGCAAAAGCCTGATCCATGTGGCTCGCGTGGTACAGCAGGCCAGAGAAGCCATGCAGCTAGGATTGACTCCGGCGAACCTGGGGGTTGATATGGCGCGAGTGTCCGCATACGTACAGGGGGTGATCAGCCGTGTACAGGAAGCGGAAAAAGTCTATGCTGAAGGGGCAACCATCAAGTTCGGCGCGGTCTCATTCAAATCTCCCACGGAGTTAGTGCTCAATGACGAGGAAATAACCAGCCGTAGCATTGTGATCGCCACCGGCTCGCGGCCCGCCATCCCGGCAATAGAAGGCTTGCAGGAGGTGGGATACTTCACCAATGAAGACGTTTTCGACTTGACAGCTCTGCCGTCATCCCTGGCGATTATTGGCGGCGGCCCTATCAGCGTAGAACTGGGGCAGGCATTTGAGCGCCTGGGAACAAAAGTGACCATTATTCAGAGAGCGGAACGCATTTTGCCCAAAGAGGACCCTGAGGTATCGGCAACGATTGTCACCGTACTACAATCAGAAGGCATCGACATCGCCACAGAGACGCAGGTGCTTAAAGCCAGCCGTCAGGGGCAGAAGAAAGTCATCACAGTCAAGCAGGGAACCAGAGTCTGGAATATCGAGGCCGACGAAATTCTGCTCGCAGTTGGGCGCCATCCTAACGTCGAAGGGCTAAACTTAGCGGAGGCCGGCATCGCCTACGATAGCAAAGGCATCAAGGTTGATGACTATTTACAGACATCGGCGCCAAACGTCCTTGCCATTGGCGATGTGATTGGGGGCTACTTTTTTACGCATGTGGCCGCGTACCAGGCGGGTATCGCCGTGCGCAATGCGGTGCTGCCGGTTGGCAAGAAAAAGGTCGATTATCGGGTCGTTCCCTGGTGTACTTTCACCGACCCGGAGGCGGCACGCGTCGGCTTCACGCCTCAAGAGGCCGAACAACAGTATAAACAGACGCGCGTGGTCAAACTCCCCTGGGCCGATATTGATCGCGCCCAGACGGAAAATGAGACGACCGGATTTATCAAACTGGTGTTAGCGGGCAAGAAGGATGAGATCGTCGGCGCGCATATGGTCGGCGCGCACGCGGGGGAACTGCTGGGAGAGATGTCGCTGGCGATGCAACATAACCTGACCATTAACGACATCTTTAACACGATTCACGCTTATCCCACCATGAATACCGGGGTACAACAGGCTGCCTTTGAGGCGTATCTGGAAAGCACAGGGGCGGTCAATAATCGCCGCTTCGTTCGTACTGTGCTCAATCTGCGCGGATAATTCCTGCAAAAAAGGGACTCGCAGCATAGCCTGACGAGTCCCTTTTCTATACGGTTATTGCTATTGCTTTTTGACCTTCTTCTTGCGCGGCGCGCTTTCATAGATATCTTTCACCGTCGATAACGGGCGAGCCAGGACAAAAGCCAGCAGCGAACAGAGAACAACGGGAGCAAAGATCGCCAACGCAACAGCCGTGACAAAAGGGATGTGGAACAGGCTGAGGGTAAGAAACTGCAATACGATTAATGTCACCAGCAGCCCAACCGAGGTCGTCGCCGATTTAAATTTCCAGCGAGTGTACAGACGAGATTGCAGCATTTTCTGGTGCAGTTCTGCCTGCTCACGGGCCGTATGCTGCATGGTAAACAGCTTCTGCCGCTCCTCATCCAGTAATTTACGTTCCGCCGTTAGTTGCTCGGCCATCCGCTGGACCTCTCCCTTGAGATACAGGGCTTCCAGCAGATGTTTGTCTTCAACCTCGCGGGCGCGGATCTCCAATGTTTTGACGGCATCCTGCAAAAACGTTGGTACACTTTCAGGGGAGAGCTCGACGGTTTGCGTGGCTTCCACCACCATTTTGCGAGCCTCTTCTTCAACGGCATCCTGGAAGGTATGGTATAAGATTTGGTAGCGCTGCTCCATTTGCAGGTAAGTCTCCTGCGCCTTGTTGCGCTCCTCCATCATTTCCCGCAAATGATTCTGATATTGCTCTATCTCTTGCTGATATCCTTTATGAACAACCGCTATTTCTTTGTCATAAGAAGCTTGCAATGCGCTATATTCATTGAAGATACGCTGCATCTCAAGCTGCTGCTGCTCAAGAGCAAAGCGTAAATGTCTGTTTTCTTCACGCAGGTGTATCACCTGCCGCCAGGCCACACGCGCCCCTGGAGGCTCCATCGTAATCTGCGGTAAAGCATCGGTATCACGTTCGAGAAGATGTTGTCGCCGCCCGTTTAAAGCACTACGACGATCAGTAACGCGCGACAATACCCGGGATTGAGTTGTTCTAGGAAGCGACTGGAGCGCCTCCGTGGTCTGAGTGATGGTCTCAAGGGCATCTGTTGTCTGGTTCAAATCCTCTGATGGTAGCATACGACGCTCCTCTTAGCGTTCTTGCACGGGTAATACAGGAATGGTCATACAAACCTGCATTTAAGGCAAATTGGAATAAAAGTACTCTCTTTAGCAATTATGCATAGAAGAATGCAAAGTTTCAAGTCTTTTCTTACCCAATTATGTCTATTTTTTGGCGCCCCTCTGGAAAATCATCACCAAGATGGTGTTCGAGAAACTTCTGCAATATGCTGGTATACTGATGAGGATTACAGATATACGCTCCACAATGCGCGGGATGATCCACAAAGTATGTTTCCAGCGGTACATCGTTCAGGATAGCCTCCGCCGCGATCTTACGAGCGTGCTCAATGGGGATCAACATATCGCCGGATGAATGGATCAGCAGGATCGGAGTAGAGCGATGCTGCATTATCTGCTTTTGAGCGGCGGTTTTGACCACGATTGGCAGTTTTTTCGCGCTCGCATGCGTCTTCCAATACTTGAAGCTCCAGGCAGGATGAGCCACAAAATGAAAGCCGAAGCGTAAGCGAAAAACAATGGCGCTGGTCGCAATAGTGGCCCAGGCAATAGCCGGGAACAGGCAACGCAATATCTGCAACAGCGGTATCCAGCCGCGGCTCTCCTGTGTCAGGCGATAATTGACAAGGCGACGCAGGATATCATCTGAATGGGCGTAGGGACTATCGGCGATAATGGCAACGACGTCAGGATGAGGGGACATGAGCAGAGCCACAGATGCGCCCATAGAGAAGCCATGAATGACGATTTTGCCTGGCAGCGTCTCTGGTTGCCGACTCGCCACAAAGATCGCAGCTTCCAGATCGCGCACCTCCGCTTTCCCGCCGCTGGTCGTGACGCTATCGCTCTCGCCGTGCCCGCGAAAGTCGAAGGAAAAGACGTTGTAGCCACGCTGATACTCCAGCGCGGCAGCCTCGCGCAAGTATGTTCTGGAGACGCGGTACCCATGACAGAGCACAATCGTGGGGGCCTTCTGCGGCTGCGCCCAGAAATCGCCTCGGAGGAGCGTATTGTCAACGGTCTTAAAAAGCAGCGAACGCTGCCGCTCTAATGGCGGCTCGGGAGCCGTGTGAGGGATTTCCCAATCAAAGATGGCTTCCTGTAACAGGAGATGAGGATGAGAAAATTCCTCCACGAAACGAAACGCTAACATTGTTAGCCCGCTGGTGAGAGAAAGCCCAAGAATACCTGTACTGGTTGCAAGGCCGACGAACCAGCGATTTTGCCCTTTTTGCCCTGCCATAGCCGTTCCTCCTTAATGGCTCAATGCTCAATTCTTTACGACGTTGTATAACAAAAGAACTGACAGAGCGACATATTCTGTTTTCAAACAGGCTCTGTTCCTATTTTACCTGAAATTACAATCCTGGGTAATCCCTCCGCGACGTAATTTCAGTACGTCTCAGGTAGTATGCGCCTCCATGCTGTTACTACCACCATAGCAAATAGTATTTACACCTAGCTAACATTTACTGTCACCATAAATATCATCCCAAAGACCTGTTTCATCTCATAGCAGCAGGGTTGCAAAAACAGCATTAATATTGTACAATGTACACTAACTCAGATGATGCGAAAAACCGAACAAGGGGACAGTCTAATGAATCGTCGCGCTCCTAAAATACATCCAGGATTGATGGCCGATATGTATCACCCAGATTCAGCATATATCTCGTGGCGGAGTGGTCGCAACGGACTCACCACCTTCGATCTTTATACACGCACCGCCCCCTTTGGAGGCGCTTACCTCCTGGTTGCCGGGCTGGAATCGGCCCTGGAGTTCGCGCAGTCCTTCCGCTACACCGAAGAGGAACTTAACTTTCTGGCGCGCATTCGCGATTATGATTTTGCTTTTCTGGATGAGATGGCGAATTTGCGTTTCACCGGCGAGATTCTGGCTTTTCCTGAGGGGACAATAGCCTTTCCCAACGAGCCGCTACTGCGCGTCACGGCTCCTTTCCGCGAAGCTCTGCTGCTGGAATCGGGGCTGCTCCAGGCTATCGCGCTCTCGACGCTGATTGCCACTAAAGCATCTCGTATCGTCTACGCAGCGGAACAGGGACATCCACGACGCGTCGCCGAATTCGCCTTCCGGCGCGCCCAGGAGCCAATGACAGTGGCGCGCGCGTCCTACATCGGCGGCTGCGCCAGCACATCGCTGCTCAACGCCGCCTATGAGTATCGCCTCCCTGCAACGGGAACGGTGCCCCACGCGCTAATCGAATTGTTTGATACCGAAGAAGAGGCTTTTGAAGCGGTGGCGCAGGCTTACAACCGCTATACTCTGCTGCTGGATACGTACGATCCGCGACAGGCCATTAACACCGCCATCGAGGTGGCGCTGCGCTCACAGGAGACGCTGGGCCATACGCTGGCTGCCGTGCGCCTGGATAGCGGGGATATCGTCAGAGACAGCATTTACATCCGCGAGCAGCTTGATAAAGCTGGCTTAAACAGCGTGCGCATCCTTGCCAGCGGCGATCTCGACGAGTGGAAAATCACCGAAATGTTGCAAGCTGGCGCTGCTATCGACTCCTTCGGCGTCGGCACAGCATTGGGGAACGGGCTGGGGTCCGTCGAGCGAGGCATCCAGGGAGGTTCGCTGGGAACTGTTTATAAAGAAGTCTGGTATGTCGATGAAGAGGGCATCGAGCATCCGAAGATCAAGACTGCGGGCGCTAAAAGCACCTGGCCGGGTAAGAAAGAGGTGTATCGTCATCCCGACTGGGAAGAGGATATCATCCAGCTTGCGCATGAGCCGCGCCCTGACAACTACCACCGGTTGCTGAAACCGGTGATGCGCAACGGAGAAATCATTCCGGGGAGTCTGCCGCCGCTTTCGGAGGTGCGCGAACTGGCTCAGCAAAACCTGGCGCAGCTTCCCCCGCAATATCGCTCTCTCACCGTCGATACCCCCTATCCGGTGAACTTCAGCAGCAGCCTGCAAGCCTTGCGCAGACAAGCCGCGCAGCTACAGGGCCAGGCAATCTAATTTGAAAATGTGAGAATAAAATAACGAGAGACGTCAGAAGGAGATATTGGGAAAGCTCCTTGTTCTCGGTTGCAAATTCAACGGGCAGGTAGCTGGCTCTTTTTCAAGCTACATTGATGAAGACGGGCAACTAGAAGTCACCTACTGGCTTGGCAAGCCCTACTGGGGCAAAAGCATCGCCACCAGGGCGCTCTTAGCTTTTATAGAGCACATTAAAGTGCGTCCCCTCTACGCCCGTGCTGCTAAAGACAACATTGGCTCTCTGCGTGTCCTGGAAAATTGTGGGTTCACGATAACCGGCGAGGGGAAGGGATTTGCCAATGCACGCAACGAGGAGGTGGAAGAATTCCTTCTTCGCTTAGATTAAGATGTGAAATCAGCTATACTGGTAGAGGAGGCAGCCTGCTGCCTCCTCCCACTGTTTTTCCAGAACTTGACGAAAAGGGGGAGCAACTTGAGCGAAACTCTTAAACAGACGCGCAGCATCTGCTCAGCATGTGGCGAGATCGTTCCTGCTACGTATGAAGCGCATGAGAATGAGCAGGTTTTCTTTACACGGACCTGCCCCGCACATGGAAGAGTGGAGACCGATCTTGGTTACCATGCCGCATTCTATCGCAAATCATTTCAAGTGGAAAAGCTGATGATTGAGCGTTACGGGGATGGCGGCGATACCGATATTTCTAGAGGACTCTCTCCTTTTCCGCTGCGCAAGCCAGCCGGACTGGCTATTCTCGAAGTGACCGAGCGTTGCAATCTGACCTGCCCGATGTGCTATGCCTATTCCAGCCCTTCGGAGCGCGATTACTCGTTAGACGAGATTGAGACGCGCATGGACCAGCTTATCGCGATTGAAGGGAAGGGTATCTCGTTACAGATATCAGGCGGCGAGCCATCGATCCGTAAAGACCTGGACCAGATCGCGGCTATGGTCAAGCGCAAGGGCTTCGGCCAGCTAGAGATGGTGAGCAATGGCATTCGCCTGGCGCGCGAGGCGGATTTTGCCGCAAAGCTCGTCTCCTGGGGCTTCACCTCCGTCTATTTGCAATTTGATAGCACACGTCCACAGGATATTCAGCGACTGCGCGGCGAGGACCTCTGGGAGGTGCGCGAGAAAGCCGTCGTGGCGTTGGAACGGGTCAACCTGCCCTCAACCCTGGCCGTCTCCCTCTACGATGGCCTCAACACGGACCAGATTCAGCAGGTGATTGACTTCGCCTGGCAACATCCGGGCACCGTCTGCGCCATTGCATTCCAGGCCGCAACGCCCTTTGGCCGCTTTGAAATTGGCAATGTGGAGGGCAATACCAATGTGGCAGACAAGCCCGCGCCACGTAAGCTGCGCATGCCGGAGATCCTCAAACTAATCGAAGAGCAAACGGGCATAGCACAGGATCTCTTCTTCCCGGTTGGCGAAGGTTCACCGCTATGCAACACGTTCACGCTACTCAAACATACCAAAACAGGCTACAAACCTATCGCGCCAAATTTCACCTTGCAGGAATTTATGGAGGTGATGGGGCCGCGTCCCAATATGACGCTGCGTATGCTCACACGAGGTCGGGCGGCGGTCCTACCGCAAATTGTCACCAATATCGGTGGCAGCCTTAAACTGATAAAAACGCTCTGGCCCCATCTTGGCGCCGATCCCTCGTTCTGGACGAGCCGCAAAACGCTCACCCTTTTTGTCAAACCGTTTATGGACGAGAGCGATATCGATATGAGCAGGATCGAGCGCTGCTGTTTCCATAATGCATCCCCAAGAGGCGTGATGTCATTTTGCGCTCTGAACGCGAAAATGCGCCCTGCCCAGCCCCACGCACAGGAGAGCGCGTTTATACCCCTGCCTGTGCGCAGAGGGAAATCACAACAACCAATCGTGCAATAATTGCTTGCATGCGGTAAAATATTCGTAAGTATTGAGGCGATCCGTTAGATCGCCTTTATTTGTTGATGGTTATTGTTCGTTTCAGGAAAGGTTATTGTCGTGCGTTTTTCGATCATCGTCCCCGTTCTGAATGAAGAAGCAGTGCTTGAGGCTCAGCTTAGCTCCTTGATGGAACACTGCACGCAGCACGATTGTGAAGTGCTCATTGTTGATGGAGGAAGCACTGATAACACGATTGCCATTGCTCAACGCTATGGGAGGGTTATTTCCGCTCCTCGTGGCCGCGCAAGCCAGATGAATGCAGGGGCCGCTGTTGCGCACGGCGATATTTTTATTTTTCTACATGCCGATACCAGGCTGCCTGCTCACGCCTTGCAAGCAATTGAATACACACTGAAAAAGCCAGAGGTAGTTGGAGGGGCATTTCGCATCAAATTTGACGAGGCGAGTCTGGCCTATCGCTGCGTGGCCTGGACAACCAATCTGCGCTCGCGTCTGTCCAATATTTTCACCGGGGACCAGGCATATTTTATACGCGCGACCAGCTTCAGAGCCATTCATGGCTATCCTGAGCAGCCATTGATGGAAGATCTGGCAATTATTGTTCGGCTCCGTAGCATTGGCAAATTCGTCCTGTTGCCTCAGTACGTCACCACTTCGGCGCGACGGCATGAGAAGATCGGGTTGCTGCGCAGCGTGCTTTTTATGTGGTACCTGCGCGTGCTTTACCGCTGCGGCGTCTCTCCGGTCAGGCTGCAACAGATGTACCTTGATATTAGATAATTTCAGTACGCGAAGGACTGTTTAGCTATTTGTACCCAACGGGAGAAGTTATTCGTTTCAAGAAGAGATCATCACAACGAGGAAAAGCCCTGTATGACCGACGGCACCACACAATCCACAGAGGATCAAGATTATAAGCTAGTCGGCATCGCCGATGGAGAGCTTGAGAGCACTATCGCGATGCCAGCACCACAGGCTGACAAGCTCATTACTACCATGCAATCGTCCATTATCTGGACGCCGCGCTTTATTCTCATTTTTGGATTGACGCTTGTGGTCGGGTTGAGCCTGGCAACACTGCTGACCGAGGGCTGGATGAACAGATACTACGCGGGCGAATGGATACTGCTCTCTTACATAGTACTGCTGTCAGGCGGCTGGATTGCTGTTATTGCCCGCGCTCGCTCGCCCTGGATGCGTATCGGGGGCATTTTTGGGTGTACCTGGGGCCTCCTGACGGGAATCAGTTATGTTTTGAGCCTGCTCACCGTGGACCCCCAGTCGCCGATCATTGCCCACTTGAATGCTGCCACCAATAGCGCGCTACTCGGAGCTTACATCTGCTTCTCAATCACCCGCACCCCGTTACGGCGCTGGGACACACTCTTTTTCCGCTTCGCCCCCATTATCGGCGGCTGCATCATCATCCTGATTTTCCTGCTCATCCCAACGGAGGACCGCTCTTTGAGCAAACTTGAAAGTACGATAGCCGGGGTCACACTCTATCTCTGTCTCCTCGTCTGGTGGCTACGCTCCTCTTGCTGGAAAACGCAGCCCGGCCCGACCTTCCTCTTTGGCCTCGCTCCGGTCATCCTGCTCATCCTGGCGATTCCAGGTGCGATCACGCCTGACGCCAATTTCTTCTATACCCAGGTGATGCTGCTTAGCGTCATGCTCGGCATCTTGCGTATCGTGCAGGGTGAGATCAGGCTGAGCGCGCCTGTCTAACGGATGATCCCCTGCATCGAGAGCACAATCAAAAGCACACCAATGCCATTGTTGAGCAGGTGCAAAAGCATACCAGGCCAGATTGAACGCGTATGCCAGCGCAAAAACGCCAGGGCCAGCCCGATCACAAAAAGCACAGCGAACGAGCCCGGGTCGGCGTGTGCGACGGCAAAGATGAGAGAACTTAAAACAATTGCCCAGCCCAGCGGCATCCCACGCAACAGGCCGGGAAAGACAAAGCCGCGGAAAAATATCTCCTCACAAAAAGGCGCCACAACCACTCCAGCCAGCAGAGTAGCATAGGTGGTGAGAGGCGCGTTTTTGGCCTGTTCCAGGATCACCTGGTCATTGGTCTGAAGAGGCAGGTGCAGCGCATTGATTATTTCCTGGTAGAGAGCATTGGTAATCAATACCGCGAAAAAGAGCAGTATAATCCAGAAGAGAGCGCTTCCAACATTAAAGCTTCTAAAGCCCAGCGCCTCGAATGTTGAGCGTGTACGGTGAGCGGTTGAACGGAAAGCGCGACCGGCAAAGTAAAATGGTGCGATCAGAAATGCGCCTTCGATCAAGGCAGAAAAGATGAAGACGATAATGGCGTTGGTGAGATCCACCTGCGGCGGCAACGCTCCAGCACGCGTCGGCTTCGGGCTCAACAACGAAAGACCCAGAGCGAACGCAATCCAGGGAACCAGTGTGAAGAGAATGCCGGTGAATGTTTGCTGAATCGTCCAGGGAGCTTCGCTATGCTTCTGTTCCACCAGGAACTTCCCCCTTTTTTTCGTACTCAATTATACCATGAAGAACGTGATTTGTCTGTAGTCTTATCCCTATTGCTACAAAAGCGATATGGTATACTACGTTCAACATATTATTCTCATAGTAGAGCACGTACCAGATGAATAGGAAGGATACCTGCTTGGCAGGCACTATAGAAACTCATCCATCAGAAAATTCGAACTGGCGGAAGCATAAAAACGCTTGTCCGTTCTATCGTGAACGCTGGTTCCCGTGCAACGACGTTGCAGCGGGCGAACCGATGTACCAGGTTTTTTGTCTCAAAGGAACTCCTCCCGTGACGGCGGAAGAGCAAGATAAATGCTTCCGCAGCAAGTCATGTTGCTGGCGGCTTGCCAATAAAACCTCCGACCAGAAGAAGACAGCGACTCAGGCCAAGCCAGAAGAGGAAACAGCGGTGCCTCTGTATTAAAAAAGGGGCGTTCCCGCTGTCGTTTGTTTACCGGAGAGGGGGCCTTCCCCCAACCCGCCCGCAGCGGGTCCTTGCGACAACTTCGCCCAATACCCAACGTCCTGTAGGGACCAGCTTTACCGCGTCCGATTTATCGCAATCCCGTTTAAATTGTAACAACTTTGCCCGTATTTGCATGGTCGAGCAGTAAACTGGACGCGCTAAAGCTGGTCCCTACAGAGGTAAAGCTGGTCCCTACAGGGGCAGAATGCTATGCGAATTTGTTATTCTCGTTCGCGCGAGGAGTAAACATAGCCCTCCAGGATGTCGGGGTAGTCGAAGAGTTCTTCAGCTTTGAAGAAACGCTCGACCTCGATTCTGGCGGTTTCCAGCGAGTCGGAGCAGTGGATCAGGTTGGCCTGCACGCTCATGGCGAATTCGCCGCGAATGGTACCCGGCGCGGCCTCGCGGGCTTTGGTGATGCCGCAAAGCGTGCGCACGGTATTGACGCAATCCGTTCCCTGCCAACAACAGGCGATTACGGGCGTGAGCTGCATAAACGATTTGACCTCGGGAAAGAAGTCACGCCCAACGAGATGGCTGTAATGCTCGTTCAGCAGAGCATCGGACAGGCGCATCATTTTTAAGCCAACCAGCTTCAGCCCCTTGCGCTCCAGGCGTGCGATAATCTCACCAACGAGGTCACGCTGCACCGCATCGGGCTTCAACAATACCAGGGTGCGTTCCATATATGAAAAAATCTCCTTGTAATTTTTAGTAGCTTGCGACCATCTGGGCGACCTGGCGGCAGACCTTCTTCATCTCCAGGCGCACGCGTCCGGTATTGCCGCCGTTGCGCATGGTGACAATAAGAATGAGGTCTCCGGCTTCTTCCACCTGGATGGTCCCTTTGCTGGTCTCAATCACGACGTGTTGAGCGTCGCCATGATGAATCTTTGCTGTATAGCTGGTGATGGAGCCAAAAGCGGCAGCCGACATGGCCCCGACCATTTCGTCGTCTTCGCTGTGCATCGTGCCAGCGACAATCAGACCGTCCTTACCAACAAGAAGCGCGTTCTGCACCTCATCAAGGTCGGTTAAGCGTTGCAAAATAGTTTCCACGCAATGGCTCCTTTAGCTTTTAGCTTCTTGCCTTTTTCGCCATCGTGAGGGCTTTGTTATAGGCTTCCATTGCCTGCAAATACTCCCCCTGGCGCATATAGGCATCACCTAATACACGATAGCCTGCCGAATAGTTCGGGGCCAGTTTGAGTAGAGCGCGCACATTGCTGACGACTTCACTGAGCAATTCGGGGGCGCTCCGTATAATGACGCGATACGCTTGCATGGCATCATCATAATCGCCAGCAAGCTGACATTGATACCCTTTGAGCAACAACTCCTGATAGCTGCCGCTACCGTCGATACTTTTCGCCATCCGTTCGCCGCCTCGGCTCCCTCTGCCATATGAGCCTGGATGTTCACGAGGCGTAGCAAATTTTTGCTGCATGGGTTGCAAACGCACGGCAGGACGGCGCATAGTCGTCTCTAGCTCGTTATCGAGGAACGGGTTTGCCGGTCTACTCGGCGGCTGAGTCGTGGTCGAAGAGTTGGCCGCAACCTCTTGAGATGCCGGAGCTGGTTTCGGCTCGAACACCGGGCCAGGCGTCACCTCGCTCTGAGCAGGCACACTGACCGGTGGCGGATTAGTCTGCTGCCAGGGTGCTGACTCGAATACGGGGCTTGCGGGCGTACGATTTTCGTCACCTGACGGCTGAGGGGGGGCCGCTGGCTTTCCAACAGCAGATTCCTGCGCGAAACCACCGAGTTCCGCCAATGCCGATGAGATTATGGCATCGGGTTCGGCTTCTTCCGGCCACACGGCAGCCGAGGAAAAATCTGGTTCGGCTTTCGCGGCGGGCGAAGCTCCTTGAGAACGCGCAATTGAGGCCAGAGAATTCGGCTCTAACTGAGTGAAGCCTTGAGAAAGCAAGCTCTGTTCCAACTCTTCCAGGGTGGTGACGAAATTTTGCTCAGCTTTCTCTCGCGCCGCATCTGCCGGTGGATTTGCTGAAGCAGGTTGTGCCGCATCTGCTTGTGATTGCGCCACTATTTTCCATAATTCGCCGGTCTCTTGTTGTGGCTCGGATTGAGCAGGCCGGGATGGAGGTTGGTAGCGTGGGGCGTCATCTTCGAGCGCGGCAGCTCCTAGCGACTTCAACCATTCGGGTCCAAAGGATGATGTATCCTGGTTATTGGCCGCAGGAACGGGTTCTGCTTTCCAGGAAGCAACCGAGCCAGAAGCAGGGACTGCGGGCTGCGGACCTGACGAATTTGTATCGCTGCCCCAGGTCGCACCTGAGCCGGAGAGAGAGGAGGACGACTGAGACGGGGTAAGGGGCTGTTCGGTGGAGGCAGGATTTGTCATCGCGCCCGTGAGTTGCTCGCGCTCGCTTTGTGTAAGCATACTTAGCCATGCAGGAGGGGCGGAAGGATCAGCTCCCAATGGATCTGCGAAAGGATTGGCCCAGGGATCGGCAGCAGTTGCCAGTTGTGGCTCTTTCTCATCCTCCCATGTGCTCGCGCCTTTAGCGCCGGCGCTATCTATAGCAGCAGGGATCTCCCAGGGTGCAGGTGCAGCCTCAAATTGTCTTGCAGCATCAGCAGCAAAAGCGGCCTGGGCTTCCTGGAAGGTCTGCTGGGGCTCAGCAGGAAGGCCGTGGTTGACGCCGGAGCCTGCTGGCTTCTCTGCATTGAGGGCTGCTTCTCTTTCCCATGCCGCAGGCGCTGCTGGCGGAGCCGCCTGGACTCTGGGCAACGACGCGCTACTGGCAAGCTCCAGATGGATGGGCGGCCTTTTCAACAGTTCCAGGAATGGCTCATTGGGTTGGCCGGCAGCCCGATCCATAAAAAGTTCCTGCGCCATCAACAGATCGGGGTCGAGCGCCTCCACACGACGCAGCAGTTCTTGCGCCCGCTGCATATTCTTCATAGAGACGATATGGGCCAGCAGTAGTAATGCTTTTAAACAATCGGGAACGTCCTGGAGAATCTGCGTCGCCTGCTGCTCAGCCTGACTGTACATACCCTCATGCCAGTATGTCTCCAGCAACCCGATACGCGCATCCAGGCGATCAGGGGTGGTAGCCAGGACAGCATCCCATTCCTGCATAGCCTGGGTCCACAGGTCGCCCCGCATATAGAGGCGCGCCAGACCGGCACGGGAGAACATAAATCCCTGCTGGCCCGCTTTGGCGCTCAGTTGATTAAACTCCTGGCGGATCTGGCTGTTGCCCCGGCTCAGCTCATAGGCTTGCTGATAGCAGTCGAGTGCGGTATCGTAATCGGACATGCGCTCGCTAATCAAGGCTCGATCACAGTACGCAATCACATTTTCTGGATCGTTGGTCAGCACCCAATCAAAGGCATGCCGCGCTTCTTCCAGATTTCCCTGAGCCAGATGGACCTCTCCGAGGAGACGTTGAGCCTCCAGCGATTCAGGAAAACGGGCAAGAATGGACTGGCAGTTAGCGAGAGCAGTATCGATCTGCCCGGCGCTAATCGCATCCTCAGTCTCCTGTAAATAGTCGCGAAGCATAGTTTGTGCCATAAAACCTGGTCTCCTCTTTCCGCTTACACACCTGCGAGCAACTTCCCAAAGTATCCTGTCCGACGTGTATCATCGGGTCCTATAATTGCCAGACGACGCCATTGAGGGGCAAAACAGGTCTGCGCCACCCGTTGGATATCCTGTGCGGTCACGGCATTAATAGACTGTATCACCTCTTCGACATCACGCACCCGCTTGTTCAAGCATTCCTGGCTGCCCAACCAGGATGCCACCTGATGCGTTCCTTCTAAACCCAGGAGCACGCCACCACGCACATAGGCCCTGGTTCGTTCCAGCTCATCAGCCGGAACCGGCTCTTTGCATAACCGCTCAAGCTCACTAATCATAGCGACAATGGTTTTTTCCGTGTGCGCTGGATCTATACCAGCACTCACGACAAAATTCCCTGTTTCATGATAGCTATTGAAATAGCTGCCGATATCATAGGCCAGCCCCTGCTCTTCTCGCAGCGACTGGAATAGCCGCGAACTCATGCCATCGCCGAGCAAAGCATTGATCAGTAAAACAGCATAGTAATCAGGAGTGGCGTGGGCCGCCCCCAGCGTTGAGAGGCAGATATTCGTTTGTTCCGTCGCCTTCTTAATCATACGCACAGGCGGCGCATCTGGTGGCGGCAAGCTTTCTTTCCACTCCGGCATAGCGCCCGCTTCCCAATCATTAAACAGGTCGCCGATAAGCTCAACAGTCTGCTGCTCATCAACATTGCCGGCGATGCTGATCACCAGCGACTCTGGTCGGTAACAGGTGTTCAGGTAATCCAGCATCTGGTGGCGCTGGAGCCGTGAAACTGTTTCTACTGTGCCAGCATCGTCTCTCCCCAGAGGAAGATTGGGCCACATCACCTCGTCAACCAGCAGATTCACCCATTCCTGCGGATCATCCTGAGTAGCTCTCAGTTCCTCAATAATGACGCCGCGCTCCTTTTCAATTTCAGCGGGGTCAAACAACGGGTTCCGTATCATATCGGCCAGGGTCTTTATCACCACAGGCAAGCATTCTGCCGGGACGCGGGCCGTATACGCGGTAATCTCCTTCCCCGTGCTGCCATTAAATACCCCTCCCACACCTTCAATCGCCTCTGAGATCAGGCGGGCCGTTGGATAGCTTTTTGAGCCTTTAAAGAGCATATGCTCAATAAAGTGCGACACTCCTGATAGAGGATCTGGTTCATAGCGCGAACCAATAGAAAAAAAGAACGCGGCACTGGCGGAACGCATCCCCGGCATAGGGGTAACGAGCAAACGCAGTCCGTTATGTAACGTAATCTTCCGATAATCCATTCAATAAATCCTGGTGCATTTCCATTTGACATCTTCTGCTTTGATGCTATACTTCTCCTCAAGGGGAGAAGTGGGAGCCTGTAGCTACCTCGATCCGCTTGAGGATACTGCAATGCGTATATGCTCTGAAAGAATGCCCCTATTCCCCTTTTAGCCATTGTTTACAAGCCAGGATAACTATCTACACAAGAGCATGAGCATGCGACCCACGAGAAAAATGGTTCGCCATGCAGTATTATAGACGGTTTTACCGCGTGTCGCAACTGCATACCAGAAAAATAGGAAGAAAAGAGAGCGGATAGACAACGCTTATGCGGCGATGGAGATAAACCGGCCAGGGGACGGAGTGCGGCGTCCCCTGGCATTTCTAGCATTGCATTGCTGAATTTTTTAAAGCAGGCCAATATCGTTTGCCAGCTCTCCCAGGCCGCCAAGCAAACCTTCATCACGGTGATGATGTCGCCGCGGATAGCCAAGATCACCCTCTACCCGATTCTCGACGGAATTTTCCAGCCCGTGCAATAGCATTTCTCCGCCAACGATAGCAGCAGCGCCACCAAGCGCGCCCATTGCATATTTACCGCCATCCCCCTGCAAAAATCCGCCGAGGCCGCCCTGCTGGCCCTGCATGGGCATATTGGCGGGAGTGGGGACAACGCCCGCAAGACTGGTTCGGCAGCTCACGCACTGGGGCGTTCCCATCGGGGCCTGCGCCATACAGGTCGGGCAGCGCAGTACCATCGGCTGCTGGCCTAACATCGGCTGCGGTTGATAGCCGCCCTGCGCATATTGCTGCGGATATTGAGCCTGGCCGTACGGCTGTGGATATTGCTGTTGTGGAGGATACTGACCGGGCATCATAGAGCCTGGCTGTGCGGCAGGGGCGCCAATGGGGGAGCCGCAACCACCACAGAAACGCACTCCTGGACCATTTTGCCTGCCACAGTTGGTACAAAACGCCGTCGATGGAGCAGCCGTTACCGGGGCATTCATATTGTGACCACAACTGGTACAAAAGGCGCTTTCCGGGGGAACCTGTACATGACAGGCCGGACATGGACGCATCGGTGGCGGTGGGGGAGCTGCATACGTCGTCTGGGCAGGCGCATTTAACGCTGATCCACAATGCATGCAAAACGCCGCTCCAACCCTCACTTCTCCATTACAACGAGGGCAGTTGCTGGTTGACGCCGATCCATTAGCAGGCTGAACCGCTGTTCCGCACTCGGGACAAAATTTTTTACCGGTGACATCGCCACCGCAGGAAGCACAGGTCGTCATGAATATTTATTCCCCCTCGTAAAGGTACTACTAATACCAACCTATTCTATATAAACGTAGTGTAGCACAGTTTCTACAAGCCGTCGAGATATGCCATTGCAATACACGCGTTACATCAAATGCCGTAATAATCTGATTTATCGCATCCAATTGATTGCCTGTCCTCCTCACTATCCCACATATTTCATTCTATATCATATCATCATTTTTCGTATTCTCATACAGCATATTTCTCCTCAGCATCATTTTTCTATGAAAA
>Ga0209062_1000463_pt1 | contig 122638 bp, 110 predicted proteins | sample Coa_R2_2_FD_187158 | JGI IMG/M metagenome (GOLD analysis project Ga0209062, IMG submission 187158) | Surface soil microbial communities from Centralia Pennsylvania, which are recovering from an underground coalmine fire - Coalmine... | ecosystem: Environmental > Terrestrial > Soil >... | reverse complement strand
CCTGAAGGATCTGCCGCTGGTTGCGAGTTCCCTGCCCGGTTACGAGGCAAGCCAGTGGTACGGCATCTCGGCGCCCCGCAATACGCCGGCGGAGATCGTCGAACGGTTGAACCGCGAGATCAACGCGGCCTTTACCGACAATGCGATGCAGTCGCGCTTTGCCGCCGTCAGCGGCGACCCGCTGCCGGGTGCTCCCGCCAGCTTCGGCAAGCTGATCGCGGACGAAACGGAGAAATGGGCCAAGGTGGTGAAGTCCGCTCGGCTTAAAGTCGAGTAAGGGCCGCCACACAATAGCCGCGGGCGCGAGATCGGTTTACAATGTCTTCCATTCAACATCTTCGGGTGCGCCGATGCCGAGAAAAGGAATTACCGGCCACGACGAATGGGTCGTCACCGAGGCGCTCGCAACCGCCTTCGTGGCGCTGGAGCAGTTGCCGGAGAAGCACCGGCCGCGGGCCCATATGGAGGACATCAAGAAGCTGCTCGCCTCGGGCCGCGAGGCCGCCAGCGTCAGCCTGCATTTGGCGCAGGCCAAGTGCAGGCTCAATCCGGACATCGATCCTTTGCGGATCTACGAGGAATACGGCATCAGCAGCGATCTCTACGGCTGAGCACAGAGCCGCGTACCGCGCGATCATCAAGGTTAAGCCGCGGTCCGGGTTGCCTCCACCCCGCCGATGGAGCCATGCTCCCGCCATTTCGGACAGGCGAGCGCTCCGATGATCACGGTCGCGGAAGAAAAGGTGGTCGACTACGCGCTGACGGCAAAGCTCGCCACGGAGGCCTTTGCCGACGCCAAGGTGAGCTTCTCGCCCGACCGCATCCAATGGCTCTATGAGACCAGCTTCGGCCAGGGCACCACGGTGCTGGCGGCAATGGAAGACGGGCGGAAGATCGGCCAGGTCGCCCTGATCGGCCAGAAGCTCTGCATCGCGGGCGAGACGCGCACCGCGGTGCAGCTGGTCGATCTCTTCATCATGCAGGCCTACCGCTCGGCGGGGCTGGTGCGCCAGCTCTACCGGGAGGTCGAGCGGATCTGCGAGGCGCGCGGCATCCGCTATATGCTGGCGCTGCCCAATGACAGATCGGTGCTGCTCAACGCCCGCTTGCTCAAGCTCGCCCCGCTGATGGAGCTGCCGGTTCGCGCCGGGTTGTCCCTGCGCGGGTCAGGCGCGAAGCTTGCGTGCTCCGACCGCTTCAAGACATTGTCGCGGGAGCAGGCCATCGCGCTGCTCTCGCCTTTTTCCTGCACGACGACCGAGAACGGCGTGCACTATGACGGCGAGAGCCTGTTCGCCCGGCTGGGCGACCCGACCCGGGACTATGCCCTCCATGCCACGGAATCGCTCCTGCTGATATCGAGCCTGCGCAAACGGAACAATGTAAGCCACACCGTGCTCAGCGGCTTCTTCACCCGTCCGGATGCGGGATTGGGTCCCGATGCCGTCGACAAGCTGGTGCGCGCCGCCTGCGGCTTCTGGCACTCGCCTTTGTTCGTCTATGCCGGGGTCAACGACAGGCTGCCGAAACTGCCGGGGATCCCCCTGCCCGCCCGCCTGAAGCGGCCGATTCTGGTCCAGCTCCGCGACATGACGGGGCAGCCGGCGACCGATGCGGCCGCGACGCGCTTCGCCCGCTTCCAGCTGATCGATTCGGATTTTGCGTGAATCGGGAGGTCGAACTGTTTTGATGGTGCGCTCGGAGGGACTCGAACCCCCACGATTTTACTCACTGCCACCTCAAGGCAGCGCGTCTACCAGTTCCGCCACGAGCGCGCTTGGGAAGGCCGGCGAAGACGCCGGATCAACGGCGCCGATGTAACAAAAGGATCCGGGTCGGACAAGGCCTGAAGCGAGCCCAAACCCAAGCTTTTCCGGTGGATTTTGGGACGCGCTCGCCGGTCCCCTACCGTGTCCCCGGCGATTTCGGCAGCATCTGCTTGACTTCGACCGCGATGCGGTTGCGGTCGACCAGCACGACGCCGGAGGCGACGGGCAGATTGTTGGCGAGGACCTTGACCTCGTCGGCCTCGGTGGCGTCCAACTCGATGATGGCGCCGCGGGAGAGCCGCAAGACCTGGTGGATGGGCATTGTCGAGGTGCCGAGCACCACCATCAGATCGACGGTAACTTTATCGAGGGTTGTCACTTTTGAGCCGCCGAACCACAACTAGATGACTGAACTTGAAAGCGACTTCACCACGTTATGGTTATTCAATGGTTAATGGCCGCGAAAACCTTGATCTGACGCCCTTTTCGGGGCCGCCGGACAACGCGGTCGAGTGGCGGATCTCCGACTCGCCCGTGCCCTATCCGGAAGCGGTTGCGGCGATGGAGGCCCGCACCGCCGCGATCGCCGACGGCTCTTTGCCGGAGCTGGTCTGGCTGCTCGAGCATCCCCCGCTCTACACCTCCGGCACCTCGGGCAAGACGGCGGACCTTTTGGACGCCCGCTTTCCCCTGTTTGCCACCGGGCGCGGCGGCCAGGTCACCTATCACGGACCCGGCCAGCGGGTCGCCTATGTGATGCTCGACCTCAAGCGGCGCCGCCCGGACGTCCGTGCCTACGTCGCGAGCCTGGAGGAATGGATCATCCGCACGCTGGCTTCCTTCAACGTCCGCGGCGAGCGCCGCGAAGACCGCGTCGGCGTCTGGGTGAGGCGGCCGGACAAGGGAGCCGGCTTCGAGGACAAGATCGCCGCCATCGGCGTCAGGCTGAAGCGCTGGGTGTCGTTCCACGGCATCGCGCTCAATGTCGAGCCGGATCTCTCACATTTCTCCGCCATCGTGCCCTGCGGCGTGGTCGACCCGCGCTACGGCGTGACGTCGCTGGTGGACCTCGGCCACCCCGTGACCATGGTGGATGTCGACGTCGCGCTCCGGCAGGCGTTCGAGGAGATTTTCGGGGCGACGACCACCCGCCTGCCGGAGACAACAGCGTGACGCTCACGCCGCCGCCTTCCGTCATTCCCCGCGGTTGCTACAGGATGGCCTCGAACGCGCTGCGCAGGCTTTCGTAGCGGAACTTGAAGCCGTTGGAGAGCGCCTTGTAGGGCAGCACGCGCTGGCCGCCCAACAGCAGCTCATTGGCGAAATCGCCGCCGAGCCTGCGCAGCAAGCCGCCGGGCACGCGAAACAGCGTCGGCCGATGCAGCCGCCGGCCGAGCTCCTGCGTGAACCTGTCATTGGTGACCGGAAGCGGCGCGGTCGCATTGACCGGCCCCGCAAGATCCGATGTCGCGATGACATGGGCGATCAGGCGGATCAGATCGTCGCGCTCGATCCAGGACATCCACTGCCGCCCGCTGCCGAGCGGGCCGCCAAGGCCGAATTCGAACGGGGTGAGCAGCCGCGTGATGAAGCCGCCCTCGGTGCCCAGCACCAATCCAATCCGCAAATAGACGACGCGTACGCCGATGTCCTCGGCAGGTCGCGCCGCCGCCTCCCAGGCCTCGCACAGCGCATGGGAGAAGCAGGGATGCGCCTTCGCCGATTCCGTCAGCGCCTGGTCCTGCCAAAGTCCGTACCAGCCGATCGCAGAGCCCGAGACAAGCACACTTGGCTTGCGTGCAAGACGCGTCATCAGCTTCACGACCGCACGCGTCATGTCGACGCGGGAGGCGATGATCTCGCGCCGCTTGGCCTCGGTCCAAAGCCCGTTGCCGATCGGCTCGCCCGCGAGATTGACGATGGCGTCGATTCTCGCATCCGCGCCAAGCTGGTCGAGGCTCGTGATGATGGTGACCGGCGGCGGCAGCTCGGCGCGGGCCGGATTACGCACCAGTGCGATCACGTGGTGGCCCGCAGCGGTCAATCCGGCCGCCAGCCGACTGCCGATGAAGCCGGTCGCGCCAGTGACGAGTACCGTCTGCCGCGGCGGCAATCCCGCCACGAGCTCGCCGGCCGGCGGACTGCTCATCCGGGCAAGGCGCCGCTGGGCCGCGAAATCCCGCACCCCGCACAGCGCAGCTCCGACCGCAGACGCGGCAGCGGCGATGCTGATGACGTCCGTGTAGACCAGCTTGATGCCGGTCGGCAGCAGGGCCCAGCCGATCAGCACCGGCAGCAGCAGCACCAGGATCGCGCCATAGTTGATCGCGAGCAGGGTGTGATTGATGCGCTCGCTCGGCGGCAGCTTGCGGCTCAGATCCTCCTCGACGAAATCCATCAGCGTGATCACGATCTCTGCTGCCAGCACCGCGATGATGAGCATGGCAAGCCAGCCGTGCACCTCAAGCCAGCCGAGCACGAGGAACAGGAATGCGTAGAGCATGTTGCGCATGCCATGCAGGCACAGCTCGAAACGCTGCGACGGCCGCCAGGCCAGGCGCTCCGTGAACTCGTGGTGATAGAAGGTGTCGAACACCCCCATTGCGATCTGGATGGCGATCAGGGTCCAAAGCAAGGGCGTCATGATATGGCCTCCCGAAACACGGCGGACTGGCGGATCAGCCGTCCGAAACGCGGATGAACGACCTCAAGGGTGAAGCGGAAGCGGCCTTCGCCGAGATCGCGATGCGTCACGGTGAGATTGCCCGGCGTCAGCCATCGCGGCAGCGGCAGTCGCAAGCGGCCGAGCTGAAACGAATAGAAGGCGCCGGAAAAGCATATCGCCTCGTCCACGACCGAAATGACCAGCGCCATGCTGACGCCGAAGCCGACATACTCCTCGAGGCCGGTCGGACCTTCGAAGCGCTTGCAGGAATGGATCACCTGCGGAAAACCCGTGCTGCGCGCACAGATGCGGGTCCAGTTCTGGCCACCACACCCGCCATCCTCGGTCACTGCGACCATCATCGGCGCGCCCGGCTCGTAGACCAGCGGCAGCGGACCTCCGATCGCTCGCGCAGCTTGCGCGAGCCACCAGCCGGCACGGCTCACATGGATCTCGTCGACCACGCCGACATAGACGACGGTCGCCCCGTCGGCGAGCCGTTTGGAGAAGCGCCGCCAAACCGCAAGCGGCAGCCGCCCCCAATCCTGCTCGGACAGCAGCGCGCGGAAGCGGTGGTCGTCGAGCAGTCTCGTCGAGGAAGCGGACGACGAGGAGACGGAGGATAGCTGCGCTTTGATGATCCTGTTCGACGCCATTCGCACGCTCCTCCCTGCTCGCCGCTATCTGGCCTTCCCCGCCGGCAGCAGATTCACGATCTTCTCCCCAAGCTTGATCAGCGCGACCAGCCGCGGCCGCGGCACGCCCAGCATCTGCACGTAGAAGCGATCGACGAGCTCGGTGAAGGTGAGCATGTCCTGCATCCGCTTCGCCGCGACCTTGCTCAAATCAGTATCTTCGGCGGCATCGGAGACACAGGCGCGCAAGGTCGCAAGCGCCGGATCGAATTCGCGCTGCTTGCGGCCGGCCGCGATCCTTGCCGCGACCTCCCAGACGTCGGTTTCGGCCTCGAAATGATCGCGGCGGTCGCCGAGCACGGGGACGCGGCGGATCAGGTCCCAGGCGAGCAGCTCCTTTAGTGAGTTCGAGACATTGGAGCGCGCCATGCCGAGCCTCTCGGCAATGTCCTCGGCGGTCATGGGCTTGTCCGCGAGATAGAGCAGCCCGTGGATCTGGCTGACCGAGCGGTTGACGCCCCAGCGGTCGCCCATCTCGCCCCAATGGAGGATGAAGCGCTCGACGGCGGGAGGAAGTTTCTTATTGCCAGTCGTTTCTGTCATGACAGAAATTTCTGACAAGAACGAGAAAATGTCAAGGCCGAAAATCAACGTGAGTTGGCCACGGAAGCCGCCCTTCCCAGCGCTGGGCGGCACCCTTCGTTTTGCTATTTCATGAGCTGCGCGATTCGCGATGAGAGTTTCGAATGACTACAACCCCGGACATCGCGACCGTTCGGGCCTTCCTGCTCCATGCCGAGCTCAAGAGCTTCACCCCGAGCCGCGGCTGACGGCGGATGGCTCCGCATTTGAAAACCAAGACTCGCTGAACCAGGACTCGCTGAACCAAGACTTCCTGAAAACCACGGCGGCCCGAGGTCGCCCCATGAAGACAATGAGACCGGCAATCATGGACCCCTTGACCCTATTCGGCCTGTTCGCGGTCACCCTGATGCTCGTCACCTATGCTCTGGAAGCCAGAAGCCATTGGTACATCGTCGCTTTCGCCGGCGCCTGCGCGCTCGGCTCGGCCTATGGGTTCCTGCAGGGGGCATGGCCGTTCGGCCTGGTGGAGGCCATCTGGGCCGGGGTCGCGCTGCGGCGCTGGCTCGTGGCGAAAGGCGCCTGAACTCCTCTGATACGAAAATCTCAAGGCCTGCGGGAACAAAATCCGAGCTCGCGCGTTTGCCAGCCTTGAGGCGGGGTCCCTGATGGTTCAAAACATAAAGCAACAGAGGGACTTGTTCGAGAGCGAACGCAGTTTCCGCCTACTCGTCGAGGGGGTCGCGGACTACGCGCTCTACATGCTGGACCCCAACGGCACAATCACCAGCTGGAATATCGGCGGCCAGCGCATCAAGGGCTACGCGCCCGACGAGATCATCGGCCAGCACTTTTCCCGCTTCTATACCGAAACCGATCGCGCCAACGGCAAGCCCGCCCGGGCGCTGCGCATCGCGCGGGAGCAGGGCCGCTATGAAGAGGAAGGCTGGCGCGTCCGCAAGGACGGCACGTTTTTCTGGGCGAGCGTCATCATCGACCCGATCCATGAGGACGGCTGCCTGGTCGGCTTCGCCAAGATCACCCGCGACATCACCGAGCGGCGTGAGGGGCAGATCAAGCTCGAACAGATGCAGAAGCAACTCGCCGAGGCGCAGAAGCTCGACGCGCTCGGGCAATTGACCGGCGGCGTCGCCCACGATTTCAATAATCTGCTGATGATCATCAGCGGCAGCCTGCATACGCTCAGGCGCGCGGCCGGCGAAGACGTGAAACTGCAGCGCGCAGCCGCCGCGATCGAGAATGCCACGAGGCGAGGCGCCGCCCTCACCTCCCAGCTCCTGACATTTGCGCGGCGGCAGAGCCTCAACCCCGAGCCGATCAACGTCGCCGAGCGGATCGACGCAATCCGCCAGGTGCTCGACACCGGCGTCGGCAGTGCCGTCCAGCTCGCCTTCGAGCTGCCCCGCGACACCTGGCCTGTCGTCATCGACATCGGGGAGTTCGAGACCGCGCTGGTCAATCTCGTGATCAACGCGCGCGACGCGATGCCGAGCGGCGGCACGATCACGATCTCGGCGCAGAACCGCTCGCTGCGCGGCGCGGACAATTCCGGTGATTTCGTCGCCATCAGCATCAGCGACACCGGCCTCGGCATCGCGCCCGACATCCTCGGCAAGATCTTCGACCCGTTCTTCACCACCAAGCCGGTCGGCAAGGGCACCGGGCTCGGACTCTCGCAGGTGCACGGCTTCGCCCATCAGGCCGGCGGCACCGTCCTGGTCGAGAGCGAGCTCGGCAAGGGCACCACGGTGACGATGTTGTTGCCGCGTCAGCACGCCGGCCCGCCGGCCCAACGGGAGGAGGCGGTTGAAATCGGCGGCAGCGGCACGGTGCTGCTGGTCGAGGACAATCCCGACGTCGCCTCGGTCAGCCGCAATCTGCTCGAGCAGCTCGGCTTCAACGTCCGCCGGGTCGCTGACGCAGAAGCCGCGCTGCGCGAAATCGAGCGCAACCAGATCGACCTGGTGTTCTCCGACATCGTGATGCCCGGACCGCTCGACGGCCTCGCGCTGGCCCGCCGGCTGCGGGAGACCCGCCCCGATCTGCCGGTTCTGCTCGCGACCGGCTATAGCGACGCCGCCGCCGATGTGCGCGGCGATTTTCCCATCCTGCGCAAGCCTTATGAAATCCACCAGCTGAGCAAGGCAATCGCGACGCTGCGGCGCTAGGTAGGGACCCGTTCGGTAGCGGAGCTCCCACCTCCCCCGAAGGGAGAGGTCGATTTGCGCAAGCAAATCGGGTGAGGGGTTACGGTCTCTCGATGGTGTTGCGGCCCCTCACCCGGATTGCTGCGCAATCCGACCTCTCCCCGCTGGGGAGAGGTGAAAGAGAGAGCTACATCGTCGGCAGCACCGAGAAGCGCTCCCCTTGTTGGCGCAGATCGAGCTGACCGGGGCCCGCCGGCTCGGTCAGCACCTCCGTGACCCGCGCCGACGGCGGACCGTGGCGGCACAGCGCGACGAGATCGGCGACTGCGCGCGCAGGCCCCGCGAACAAGGCCTCGACACTGCCGTCGCTGCGGTTGCGCACCCAGCCGTCGAGCCGGGCCGATCGCGCCTGATGCTCGACCCAGGCGCGGTAGCCGACGCCCTGCACCCGGCCGCGGATCCTGACCAGGAGAATGGCGGGCGTCATGGCTTCAAGCCCAGGAAGTCACGGCTTCGCGCCTTCGTCTCGGCGTCGCGCATGACGCGGCCGGTCAGCTCGGCGGATGCGAGGCCCGGCAGCTGCTTCGGTGCGACCCCGTCGCGCAGCGCCTTCAGCGTCGCAAAGACGGCTTGCGTTGCGGCGGCGATCGGCGCATGGCCCTGCAGCGCGATGCGGACGCGCAATTGCGCGAGACGCGAAAGATCGTTCAGCTCCTCCGGCGCGCCGCCGAGCACGATCGGTAGCCGCGTGGCGCTCGATATCGCCTCGAGCTCGGCGCCGCTCTTGATGCCGGTGAAGAACAGCGCATCGACGCCGGCCTCCTCATAGGCCCGCGCCCGTTCGATCGCATCGGCGAGCGAGGTGATCGAGGCGGCGCCTGTGCGGCCCATGATGACCAGCGAAGGATCGTTGCGACCGTCGAGCGCGGCCTTCATCTTGCCGACGCCTTCGTCCAATGAGATGAGCTGCGTCCTGGTCTCGCCGAACGCCTGCGGCAGCAGCGTGTCCTCGATGGTGAGCCCCGCCGCGCCGGCGGCCTCCAGCTCCTGCACGGTACGGCGGACATTGAGCGCATTGCCATAGCCGTGGTCGGCATCGACCAGCACCGGAAGTGCCGCGGCGCGCGACATCCGCCGCATCTGCTCGGCAAGCTCGGTGAGCGTGATCAGCGCAATGTCGGGATCGCCGAGCACGGCCAGCGAGGCGACCGAGCCGCCGAACATGCCGATCTCGAAGCCGAGATCCTGCGCAATGCGGATCGAGATCGCATCATAGACCGAGCCCGGACGGATGCAGGTCGGGCCGGCAAGCACCGACCGTAGTTTCTCGCGGCGCTGGCGGAAGGTCATGATGCTCTCTCCCCTGCCTCCGTCATTCCGGGGCGGTGCGAAAGCACCGAACCCGGAATCTCGAGGTTCCGGGTTCTCGCGTCGCGAGCCCCGGAACGACAGCGTGAATTTCAGGCGGCCATTGCGAGCGTAAGCGAAAGCAATGACGTGCCTTACGCAAACTCCAAAATCAACGCATCCACCGCCAACGTCGCGCCCGCGGACGCGTGAATCTTCTTCACCGTGCCGTCCTGCTCGGCGCGCAGCACGTTCTGCATCTTCATGGCTTCGATGACAGCCAGCGTCTCGCCGGCCTTGACCTCCTGCCCCTCGGTGACCGCGATCGAGACCACTAGGCCCGGCATCGGGCAGAGCAGCTTCTTGCCGGTGTCGGCTGCGGTCACGACCGGCATCAGCCGGGCGGACGCCGCCTCCGCTTCGGTGAAAACATAGACGGGCACCTCGACGCCCTGATGCGCGAGCCGGACGCCGTTGTTGATGGGGCGCACCTGTACCGCGATCAACGAGCCGTCGACGGTGCCCTCCCAGACGGGGTCGCCGGGCTTCCAGGACGAGACCAGGTGGTGCGGATTTCCCGCCACGCCATCGGTGACGAAGCGCACCGCGATCGAGCCGTCCTCGCGGGCGATGTCGAGGATGATCTCCTCACGATCGAGCCAGACGGCGCGGCGGCCTTGCCGGCGCACCGGTCGCCCGATCATCTGCCCGGAAATCTGCCGCTTGCGCTCGCCGAGCACATGGTCGATCGCGGCACCGACGGCGGCGATCCGGCGCGCGATCTCGCCGGCCGGCGGCTGCGCCGAGAAGCCGCGCGGAAATTCCTCCGCGATGAAACCGGTGGAGAGCTTTCCTTCCCGCCAGCGCGGATGGTTCATCAGCGCCGAAAGGAAGGGAATGTTGTGGCGGATGCCGTCGACGTAGAAGGCATCGAGCGCGGTCGACTGCGCCTCGATTGCGGCGGCGCGCGAGGGCGCATGCGTGACCAGCTTGGCGATCATCGGATCGTAATAGATCGAGATCTCGCCGCCCTCCTGCACGCCGGTGTCGTTGCGCACGGTGATGCCGTTCGCCTTGCTCTCCGCCGGCGGCCGGTACTTCACCAGCCGCCCGATCGAGGGCAGGAAATTGCGGAAGGGATCCTCGGCATAGACGCGCGATTCGACCGCCCAGCCGGTGAGCGCGATGTCCTTCTGCGCCAGCTTCAGCTCCTCGCCTGCGGCGACCCGGATCATCTGCTCGACCAGGTCGATGCCGGTGACGAGCTCGGTCACGGGATGCTCGACCTGCAGGCGGGTGTTCATCTCCAGGAAATAGAAGCTCTTGTCCTGGCCGGCGACGAACTCGACGGTGCCGGCGGAATCATATTTCACGGCCTTGGCAAGCGCGACCGCCTGCTCGCCCATCTTGCGCCGCGTGGTCTCGTCCAGGAGCGGCGACGGCGCCTCCTCGATGACCTTCTGGTTGCGGCGCTGGATCGAGCATTCCCGCTCGCCGAGATAGATGACATTGCCGTGCTTGTCGCCCAGCACCTGGATTTCGATATGGCGGGGATCGACGATGAATTTCTCGATGAAGACCCGGTCGTCGCCGAACGAGGCTTTTGCTTCCGCCTTCGCCAGATTGAAGCCCTCGGCGACCTCGCTCTTCGAATGCGCGATGCGCATGCCCTTGCCGCCGCCGCCGGCGGAAGCCTTGATCATCACGGGATAGCCGATCTCGTCGGCGATCTGCACCGCATGCTTGTCGTCCTCGATGACGCCGAGATGGCCGGGCACGGTCGAGACCTTGGCTTTCGCAGCCGCCTTCTTCGATTCGATCTTGTCGCCCATCGCGGCGATCGCGCCCGGATTGGGGCCGATGAAGACGATGCCTGCCTCCTGCAGCGCCCGCGGAAAGGCCTCGCGCTCGGAGAGAAATCCGTAGCCGGGATGCACGGCCTCGGCGCCGGTCTTGCGGCAGGCCTCGACGATTTTATCGATCAGGAGGTAGCTTTCGGCCGCCGCCGGCGGACCGATCAGCACGGCCTCATCGGCCATCTCGACATGCAGCGCGTCACGGTCGGCTTCGGAATAGACGGCGACGGTCTCGATCCCCATCTTGCGGGCCGTCTTGATGACCCGGCAGGCGATCTCGCCGCGATTTGCGATCAGGATTCTCTTGAACATGCTTTGTGCTTTACGACCTTGGGCGGGTTCCTCCCCGCCATTTTCGTATGCGGGGTCGGACGTCACAATTCCGTCTACAGCAAAACCGGACGGAGGCAACGGCTGATATGCCGCAAATCGCGCCTCCGGTGCGAGATTTCCGCTCCCCCACGCTGCATGAGGCGCATGCGCATCCCGCGGCCCGGTCAGGACGGACCGGTCAGGCGTCCAGCCAGGCCGGCACCCAGCGAGCGGGCCGTGGCGCGCGGCGGAGATCGGCCCTTGCCTGCGCGAGATCGGCAGGCTTTCCGTCGATCATGGGCCGCGTGTCATAGTCGAAACGCGGCATGATGCGGCCGTCGGCATAGAGGCCGAACGCCATGGAATACCACAGGCCGAGATTGGGCATCTCGCGCCACATGTCGTCCCGCAAGTCCCGCAGGATCGGCTCGATCATCGCGGCCTCCTCCACCGGCTGCCGGCCGCGCCGCAATACCCTGATCTGGGTCTGGGCGCCGACCATCGCGACCTCGAACTGGGTCCGGTCCCACGGATTCTTTGCCGTCGGCCGATGCGACAGCAGCGGCGCGGACAGCGCCTTCATGGCGGGATGGTCGGACCAGTAGGCTTCGCGATCGCCGCACCATTTCTTCATCGCCGCCGCAAAATCCGGCAGCGGCTCCGGCGCGCGCAGCGTCGCACCGAGATCCTTGACGGCGAGGCGCTTGCACAGCCAGGCCGCAAGCTGATCGGTCTCGTCGTCGGCGTCCTCATCCGGATGGAGATCGCTGTCTTCGAATTGCGAGAGGGCGATCTTCGCCAACAATCCCTCCAGCGACGGCGCCAGGATCTCGTTCTGCCCCTCGGAGTCGATGAGCACGACCGGCGCCAGCTCTGCATTGCCTGCGTTCGGATACCAGATGCCGGCGGCGGAGCCGTCAGGCAGCCGCATGAACAGCGCGAATTCGTTGCGCAACAGGCTCGCATCGAACAGCGGCGCGTTGTCCGAGAATTGCCCGACCAGATCGAAGCAGCCGACCCCGCCCCAGGCGCGGCCTTCGAGCCAGGCCGCGAAATCGACCAGCAGAGACGGCGCCTCCAGCCAAAGCGGAAAGGCTTTCCGAACGCTGTCGAGATCGATGCGATAAGGCATTTCGGACATAAGCGATGATCTCCCCCACGCGGCCGAACGGCCCGACGTTGGTCGGGCGCATCGGCGGTTCGGTTCAATCCATTGTGGTTTGCCGAAAGCATCATGCGATGAGCTCTCGCGCTTACCCGCCCCTGGAGGGGGCGGGTCGGTTCGCATGCAGCGAAGCGGAATGCGAAACGGGGTGCGGTGACAGTCTCTCCACGCGCACAGTGTTCATCGCGGATGGACCTTCACCCCACCCCGATTGCGCATTGCATGCGCAATCGACCCGCCCCCTCCAGGGGCGCGTGCAGAGAAGACGTCTGCGACCCAAGCCGAATTCAACTCACCCTGTCCTGCCCGGCCTTGCGCGCGACGGTGCGGTCATCGCCTCCAGCTTCAGGAGATCGTCGAGCTGCTCGCGGGTCAGGAGCCCCTCCTCCAGCACGATGTCGGCGACCTTGCGCTTTTCATTGAGCGCGCGCTTTGCCACGCGCGACGACGCCTCGTAGCCGAGCGTCGGCCCGAGCGCGGTGACGAGGCCGATGGAGTCCTCGACCAGCGCGCGGCAACGCTCGCGGTCGGCTTCGATGCCGTTGACGCAGCGCGTGGTCAGCGTGGTGATCGCCGCGGTGAGCTGGCGCAGCGAAGCCAACAGGCAATAGCCGATGGTCGGTTCGAACGCGTTGAGCTGCAGCTGGCCGCCTTCGGCGCACATGGTGACCGTGAGATCGTGCCCGATCACGATGAAGGCGACCTGGTTGACGACCTCGGGGATGACGGGATTGACCTTGCCCGGCATGATCGAGGAGCCCGCCTGCACCGCCGGCAGCTTGATTTCGGCAAGGCCCGCGCGCGGGCCGCTGGAGAGCAGCCGCAGGTCGTTGCAGATCTTCGACAGCTTCACCGCGACGCGCTTGAGCACGCCGGAGAACAGCACGAAGGCGCCCATGTCCGAGGTCGCCTCGATCAAGTTCGAGGCCGGCACCAGCGGCTGCTTGGACATCCGCGCCAGCTCCTCGATCGCCAGCGCCGCATAGCGCGGATCGGCATTGATGCCGGTGCCGATCGCGGTTGCCCCGAGATTGACCTCGCGGAACAGCGCCGCCGCCTCGCGGATGCGCGACACGTCCTCCTTGATGGTGACGAAGAAGGCATCGAACTCCTGCCCCAAGGTCATCGGCACGGCGTCCTGCAACTGGGTGCGGCCGATCTTCAGGACGTCGCTGAACTCCACCGCCTTGGCCTTGAAGGCGTAGGCGAGCTCGTCCAGCGCCTCGATCAGCGGATCGGCCGCGAAGATCACTGCCAGGCGCAGCGCGGTCGGATAGGCGTCATTGGTCGATTGCGACATGTTGACGTCGTCATTGGGATGCAGCGTGGCGTAGTCGCCCTTCGGCTTGCCCATGACCTCCAGCGCCACATTGGCGACGACCTCGTTGGTGTTCATGTTGGTCGAGGTGCCGGCGCCGCCCTGCACCGCGTCGACCACGAACTGGTCGTGAAACTTGCCCTCATTGCCGATCAGCTGGCAGGCCTTCTCGATCGCGTCGGCCTTCTCGGCCGCGAGATAGCCGAGCCTTCGGTTGGCGCGGGCCGCTGCCTGCTTCACATAGACCAGCGCTTTCACGAAATTCGCGAAATGCCCGACCGGTACGCCGGTAATGGGGAAGTTCTCCACCGCGCGCATGGTGTGGACGCCCCAATAGGCATTGGAGGGAATGTCGCGCTCGCCGAGCAGATCGTGCTCGCGGCGCGTCTTGACCTGCGAGAGCTCGATCGTCTGCGTGGTCGCAACCTGCACGCTGGCAGGCGCAGCCTCGCTGGCAGTTGTCTCGGTCGAAGAAGGGGTGACGGCCACGGGATGATCCTTCGCTTGTTCAAGCAGGAGAGAGCGGGGTCCGGGATGATGGACCCCCTGCTGCCAGCGTTCAAGCGCGGCCTGTTGGCATGCCACGTCAACGCGGCGATCAGCCTGAATACGTGCCGAAGCGACCGCGCACATAGGCGTGCGACACCGCTTTCATCAATTCGCGCACCTCGCATTCGAGATAATTATTGGCGACGATAAGCGCGCGAATGGTCGCACGCAGATCGCCGTCGCAGGCTGCAATCGCCTCATCGATCTCGGCTTCGAGTGCGTCGTCATCGGGCGCGGCGGGCTTCGGGCTGGATGACATGCAGAAAGTCTTTCAATTGATCGCGGCGCTGGATATGTTCTCTTTTTGTTCTCGCAAGTCAACACGGAACAGAGGCTCCAACTGACCCCTTCTCACCCCGCCCTTGCCGCTCCCCGCACCAGCTGGTGGATGAACCGCAGCTTCTCGATCACCGCGGGTGAGAGCACGAAGGGATAGAGGTCGCGGGTGCCCATGGCGCGGTTGATGCTGTTCATGGCGAAGGTAAAGGGCAGCCACGCGTTGAGGATCGTGTCGAAATCATCCGCCACGTAAGGGTCGAAGGCGATATGCGCCGACAGCCCGCCGACGCGGTCGGCCGCCGGGCGCATCTCGATGCCGAAGGCGGACGCCATCTCCAGCGTGTCGACGATGTGCAGATAGTGCGCCCAGGTCTCGGCAAAATCCTCCCAGGGATGGGTCGCCGCATAGGCCGAGACGTAATGCGCCTGCCAGTCCGCCGGCGGTCCTTCCGCGTAATGGCGCTGCAGCGCAGCCCCATAATCCATGGTGTCGTCGCCGAACACGGCGCGACAGGCGTTCAGCCTGCCGCCGTCGCGCACCAGCACGTCCCAGAAATAATGCCCGACCTCATGGCGGAAATGGCCGAGCAGCGTCCGATAGGGCTCGCCCATCTCGAGCCGGCGCTTCTCGCGCTCGAGGTCGTCGGCCTCGGTGAGGGCGATCGTGATCAGCCCGTTGTCATGGCCGGTCATCACCCGGCTCCCGCGAGCCGGATCATCGGCGAGAAAATTGAAGATCAGCCCATGGACAGGATCGTCGGCGCGCGTCCTCACCGGCAGCCGCCAGCGTATCACTGAATAGAACAGCCTGTGCTTTGCGATCTCGAGCTCGCGCCAGCGCGCAAGGTGGTCGGGATTCGACAGATCGGGCACGATGCCGTTGTGCCGGCAGGCGCGGCAATACACCTCGCCGCTGTCGGGCGGGACCAGCCAGTTGCAGGCATCATGCGCCGCATTGGCGCAGAAGGCACGACCGCGCCTTTTGTCCGCCAGGGTCGCAAACCTCTCGCCATCCGGCTCGAGTGCTGAGAGCAGGGTCTGCTCGGGGACGAAACCCAGCCGGTGCGCGCAGCGCGTACAAATACGGTTCTCGAAATAGAGCACGTTGCCACAGGCCTGGCAGACAAAGAGCTTCAAGGGAGCGCCCCCAAAATGATCGCGTACGAGCGAATCGCGTACCCGGCGATGACGCGCGGCCGCGTGCCGGGTTCCTCGCCGGGCGGAACAATTCGGCCGATACGGCGTTGATCGTCCGCATTTCCCCGACGCCGGCCTGCCCCGCCGGACATTGCTCCTCACACAGGGGCAATGGCGGGGCTTTTTATTTGTGAGCACGGACAGCTTGATACGATGGCACTCTACCGGGTGAAGCCGACCCAAGTGGACGAGACGGTGGCGCGTGCGATCGCGCGGCACGCGGCGCCCGTCCCTGAAAAGACCGCGAAGATCCTGACCTGGGGCGCAGACGAGCATGTGCTGATCGCGCTTGCCGCCGGATTCTGGCTCTATGCACGCGGCAAAGATCGAGACCTGCGCACGGCCGGCAACCACATCCTGCTGACGACGGCGGCGGTGACGCTGCTGCCGCATGTGTTGAAGGGCGTTTTCGATCAGGAGCGGCCCGACCGCACCACCATCCGCGGCCATCTCCACGGCGTTCCCGTTTCAGGCAACGCACGTGACGCCTTTCCGTCGGGACACGCGCTTCACATCGGTGCGCTCGCCTCTGCCGCGACGGCGCTTCCGCCGGCGCAGCGCAATCTGGCGTGGGGCATCGGTGCGGGCCTCGTGCTGACGCGCGTGGTGCTGCTCGCGCATTGGCTGAGCGACGTGCTGGCCGGCCTTGCAATCGGCGCCGTCGTTGAACGACTATTGCGATTCTGGACGGGATATGGAGCCTGTGACAACAGCGGTCACGCTTCGCCTGGGCGATGGTCGAAAGGGTGATCGTTGGACAGAGACATGAGCAAGGCGAGCGCTGAGGACGATCTGTCACTCCCGGCCGAAGCCGCCGCGAAGCTGCAGCAGCATCTTCAGGAGATTGCGGATGAACGCGACCGGGCCCATCGGGCGCTGCAGGAGCGCGAAGCCGAGCTCGCGCGCATCCAGCGCATCGGCCGTGTCGGCGGCGTGGAGGTGGATTTGCGCGAGGGCTTTCGCAACCGCCGTTCGCCGGAATACCTCCTGATCCACGGCCTGCCGCCCGAAGCGGCCAACGAGACCCATGAAGACTGGGTCCGGCGCATCCACCCCGACGATCGAAGCGCGACCGAGCAGCATTTTCTCGATGCAATCGCCGGCACCGCCGAAAACTACGTCGCCGAATACCGCATCATACGTCCTGATGACGGCGAGATCAGGTGGATCCGCGTCGTTGCCAGGATCGAGCGCGACGAGAACGGGCGGGCGCTGCGCCTGGTGGGCGCACATATCGACGTCACCGACCGCATGCTCGTGCAGCAGACCTTGCGGGAAAGCGAGGAGCGCTTCCGCCTGATCGCCAACAGCGCGCCGGTGCCGATCTGGGTCACCCAGCTCGACCGCACCCGCGCCTTCGCCAACCAGGCCTATGTCGATTTCGTCGGCCTGCCCTACGAAGAGGCGATCAAATATGACTGGCGCAAGGCGCTGCATCCCGACGACCTGCCGCGCATTCTCCAGGAGCAGATCGCCGGCGAATCCTCGTTGCAGCCGTTCGTTCTGGAAGCGCGCTACAGGCGGGCCGACGGCGAATGGCGCTGGCTGCGCTCGGAATCGCAGCCGCGCTGGGATCCGAACGGCAATCATATCGGCTTCATCGGCGTCGCCCATGACGTTACGGCCGCCAAGCAGGCCGAGATCGAGCTGCGGCGGGTGAACGAGACACTGGAGAACCGCATCAGGGAGCGCACCGCGCAGCTTCAGGCCAACGAAGCCAAGATGAGAGCCATTCTGGAGAGCAGCCACCTCTATCAAGGCCTGCTCGGCACGGACGGCCGTGTCGTCTATGCCAACCGCACGGCCCTTGCCGGCATCGGCGCCAGGACCAGTGATGTAATCGGCAGGCTATTCTGGGAAACGCCCTGGTTTTCCGCAACCCCGGGGGCGCCGGAGACGATCCGCACGGCATTCGCCAGCGTGATGCGCGGCGAGGATGTGCGAAGCGAGCTAACCCTGCAGCTCCCGGCCGGCGAGCGGGTGTTCGAATTCGCGATGCGGCCGGTGTTCGATCAGCATGGCACGATCGCCGGCGCGGTACCGGAAGCGGTCGACATCACCAAGCGCCGCCAGAGCGAAGAGGCGCTGCGCCAGTCGCAGAAGATGGAGGCGATCGGCCAACTGACCGGCGGCGTGGCCCACGATTTCAACAACCTGCTGACCATCGTCCGCTCGGCGACGGATTTCCTGCGCCGGCGCGATTTGCCGGAGGAGCGGCGCCGGCGCTACGTCGATGCGATCTCGGAAACCGTCGAACGCGCCTCGAAGCTGACGGCGCAATTGCTTGCGTTCGCCCGCCGCCAGCCGCTGACTCCGCAACTGTTCGACGTCGGCGCCCAGGTCGACAATGTCGCGCAGCTGGTTCGTCCGCTGGTCGGCAGCCGCATCCGGATCGCGACCGACATCGGCGGCGAGACATACTTCGCCTTCGCCGACATCGCCCAGTTCGAGACCGCGCTCATCAACCTCGCCGTCAATGCCCGCGATGCCATGAACGGCGAAGGCCGTCTTCACATGGCGGTCGCCAAAGTGAACGGCATGCCGGCCTGGCGCGAACAGTCCCCCCGCGGCGGACCATTCATCGCCGTTTCGGTCAGTGACAGCGGCACGGGTATTGCGCCTGAGCATCTGACGGCGATCTTCGAGCCGTTCTTTACCACCAAGGAAGTCGGCAAGGGCACCGGGCTTGGCCTTAGCCAGGCCTTCGGCTTCGCCAGGCAGTCGGGCGGCGACATCACGGTCGAAAGCACGCCCGGCAAGGGCGCGACCTTCACGATCTATCTGCCGCTTGCCGATGCGCCCGGCGAGGCCGCAACGAGCGAGGGGCCCGCCAATCAGCCGGCCGTCAGCGGTCGCGGCTGCCGCGTCCTGGTCGTGGAGGACGATGACGAGGTCGGCCGCTTCTCGACCGAGCTCCTGGAAGACCTCGGCTACAGCGTGCGCCGCGTCGCCAATGCCGAAGCCGCGCTCGAGGTGCTGGCGGAGGACGAGTTCGCCGTCGATCTCGTGTTCTCCGATGTCATCATGCCCGGCCTCAACGGCGTCGTCCTCGCCGGCCTGATCCGCGAACGCTATCCCGGCCTGCCCGTGGTGCTGACGAGCGGCTACAGCAACGTGCTCGCGGAGAACGCCCATCGCGGCTTCGAGCTGATCCAGAAGCCCTATTCGGTGGAAGCGCTGTCGCGCGTGCTGCGCAAGGCGATGGCGGCGAAGGGAACGATTGCCACATGACCCCGGTCTCGCCGGCCTGAAGACGCAGCCGCCATGCGCTCCCTTCGCTCCCGACTGCTCGCGCTCTGGATCATGCTGGTGGTGTCCGGTGTTGCCACCGCCTATCTGCTGGTCCAATCCTTCCGCCAGACCTCGAACGCGCGGGTGGCGCGCGCCGAGGAGCTCGTGGCGCGAGCCTGCCGCGACATCGCCGACCGCTTTCAGTCCTCGGACGCAGCCGCGGGCGACGATCGCGGCCGGCAGCAGCTTGCGCCGCTCGTGCAGGACGCATTGTCGCACGCGGTCGGCGTCGAAGGCGGCATCTGGCAGGCCGATGCCGGCTCGCTCGCCTATGCTTTTCCGTCCTATGAGGGCACCGGCCCGAAAACCGACCTTCCCGAGGCCGAGGCCAACACCATCCGCGAGGTCAATGCCAAGGCGCAGCAGGCGCAGCGCCCGGCGGGTCTGCGCCGGCCGTCGCGCTCGCAGGTGCTGCTGGTCCACGCCTGCCCGCTGCGCGGCGCGCCCACCATGACGGCCTGGACCATGACGCGCGCCATCACCGCGGAAGGACCTGCCTACACGCAATTGCTGGCAGGGCTGGTCGTGCTGGCGCTGACCATCCTGGGCTCGGCCGTCTGGCTCGCGCGCGTGCTGCTGTCCTGGTCGCGCAAGATCGCGCTGCTGCAGGACGAATTGGGCAAAGGCGCCGGCGCGGCCGACCTGCCGAAACTTCCGCATACCGGCGAGCAGGAGCTCGACCGCCTCGTCGATGCGCTCAATGACACCGGGGCGCGGCTTGCGCTCGAGCGCCGCCGTGCCGGCGATGCGGAACGGCTGGCCGCGGTCGGCCGGCTCTCCGCAGGCCTTGCGCATGAGATCCGGAATCCCATCGCCGCGATGCGCCTGAAGGCGGAGAACGCGCTCGCCTCCGCCGACGCCGATCGCAGGCGCGCCGCGCTCGACGCCATTCTTGGCCAGATCGCTCGTCTGGATACGCTGCTGCGCAGCCTGCTGCAGATGACGCAGACCGGCGCGCCAAGACCCAGGGATGTCGACCTCGCCTCCTTCCTGAAGGAGACCGTCGAGCCGCATTGCGAGCTGGCGGCGGCATCCGGCCTGACGCTTGAGACGGGAACGCCGCCCCCCCGTCTACCGTTACCCCGTTTCGATCCGTCCCAGATGCGGCGGGCGCTCGACAATTTGGTCATCAATGCCATCCAGAACACGCCACCTGGCGGGCGCATCACCGTTGACGCAATCGAACGCGGCGATCGCCTGCTGCTGCGCGTGGCCGACACCGGCGCCGGCGTCAGCGACGAGCTGCGGAGCCGCCTGTTCGAGCCGTTCGCGACGACGCGTCCCGACGGCACCGGGCTCGGGCTTGCCATCGTCAAGGAGATCGCCCGCGCCCATCGCGGTGACGTCCATCTTGCGCCCGGCGCGAGCGGCGCATGTTTCGAAATCGAACTGCCGAGATGAATCTGCCGAGATGAAGCTACCATGGCAAATGTGCTGATCGTCGATGATGATGCGGCCTTGCGCGACGGCCTCGCCGAGGCGCTGACCGATCTCGGCCATCGCGTCGAGACGGCCGCATCCGGGCGCATGGCGCTTGCCGCGCTGACCGGGGGGACCGACGCCGTGCTGCTCGACATCAACATGCCCGGCATGGATGGCATCGAGGTGCTGCGACGGATCAGGTCGCGCGAGATGCCTCCGGCCGTGGTCATCCTCACCGCCTTCGCCAGCGCAGAGAACACCATCGAAGCCATGCGGCTCGGCGCGTTCGACCATCTGACCAAGCCGATCGGCCGGGACGAGCTGAAGGTGCTGATCGAGCGCCTGCCCGCGCGGCGGTCCGCCGCGGTCAACAGGAGCGCAAGCCTCGACTCCCTGATCGGCTGCAGCGAAGCGATGCGACGGGTGCAGAAGCAGATCGGGCTCGCCGCCGACAGCCCGTCGACGGTTCTCATCCTGGGCGAGACCGGCACCGGCAAGGAACTCGTGGCGCGCGCGCTTCACGTCCACAGCGCGCGCAAGGACGGCCCCTTCATCGCCGTCAACTGTGCCGCCATTCCCGAAGATCTCCTGGAAAGCGAATTGTTCGGCCATGTGAAGGGCTCGTTCACCGGTGCGACCAGCGACCGCAGCGGAGCGTTCAGGGAGGCCGAGAACGGCACGCTCTTTCTCGACGAGATCGGCGACATGAAGCTCGCCATGCAGGCGAAGATCCTTCGCGCATTGCAGGAGCGAATGATCACGCCGGTCGGCGGCAAGCCGGTCAGGACCACCGCGCGCGTGGTCGCGGCCACCCATCGCGACCTGCCGAAGCTCGTCACGCAGGGCGCATTTCGCGAAGACCTGTACTACCGGCTCAACGTCGTTCCAGTCGCGATTCCTGCCTTGCGCGAGCGCCGCTCCGATATCGTGCCATTGGCGGAGCATTTCCTGTCGCTCGCCATCGCCCCCGCCCAGCCGATGAAGCAGCTCAGCCCGGCGGCCGTCGACAAGCTCGTTCGCTGCAGCTGGCCCGGCAATGTCCGCCAGCTGCGCAACGTGATCGAGCGCGCCTGCGTGTTGACGCGCAGCGATTTGATCGGGCCCGATGATATCGACACCGGCGAGGACGATCACGATTCGGCCGGCCCGCCCGAGCACGACATGCCTGCAGCGATCGCCAGGCTCGAGAAAGCGATGATCCGAAAGGCGCTGGAAGCGTGCGGCGGGAACCGCGCCGAAGCGGCGCGGCGGCTCAACATCAATCGCCAGCTGCTTTACACCAAGATGCAGCGCTACGGCCTTGCCGAGCCGTCAGAAAATCCGACACAGGCCGTCAGCAAAGACGACGCCTGAACCATTGGCGCCGTTGCTAACGTCTTCGAACCAAAGCGTTTCGCCATTGGCACGGCGGTTGCTGAACGCTCCCTGCCGGCGCCGTCGTCGCGCCGGACGAAACAGGAGAAGAAGATGCACTGGATTGATCCCGACAGCCTGCCGGAACGCGAGGGCACCGTCGAACGGTTCGTCCTCAATCCGCATGGCGAGATCGATGGTCTCGTGATGCGTTCTCGGGAAAACGACGAGGCCATTCTCGTTCACATGCCCCCGCATATGGAGACCGATCTGATCCGGCATGTGAAGACAGGCGAGACCGTTCGCGTCCGCGGGGTGCGGCCACGCGGCGCCGCGCTGCTCGCGGCCGTCGCCGTCACCGCGCAGAGCGGTGTTCGGATCGTCGACGAAGGTCCCGATCATGATCGCGAACATCCGAAATTCGAGAAGCGGAAGATGACGGCCGCCGGAGAGGTGCGGCTGTCGCTGTTCGGTCCGAAAGGCGAATTGCGCGGCGCCCTGCTCGCCGACGGCACCGCGGTGCGGATCGGTCCGAAGGAGGCGAAGGACTTTGCCGCGCTTCTCGAGCCCGGGGCTGCGCTGGCCGCCAGCGGCGACGGCATCGAGACCAGCCACGGCCGCGTCATACATGCCAAGGAAGTGGGAGCCACCCCGGGCAAGCTGCGTCCGGTCAAGCATGCGCATGAGCCCGGTCCAAAGGACAAGCATGCGCACCGTCCCAAGCATGGTCCGAAGCATGGTCCGAAGCACGGCCCGAAACATGCGCATGAGGACGAGCCGCACGCGTAGTCGCGTGCCGTTGCCTTTCGTTCGAGCCAATGCGTTCGAGCCAATCGCAATATCGAGGTCAGCCGTGTCCCCTGATACTGGTGAAAAGCGACGAGCGGGCCACGCCCTCGATGCCGCCAACTTCTTCCTGGCCGATATCCGCCAGGGGCTCGGTCCCTATCTCGCGGTCTATCTGCTGACCGAGCAGCACTGGGACGAGGCGCATATTGGCGTGGTGATGTCGATTGCGACCATCGCCGGCATCGCGGCGCAGACGCCGGCCGGCGCGCTGGTCGACGCGACGCGGGCCAAACGGCAGGTGATGGTCGCTGCCGCGGCGATCGTCACCCTCGCCTCGCTGGTGCTGCCGCTGGTCCCACACTTCTGGCCGGTCGCGATCTCGCAAGGCATCGCCAACGTGGCCGAGGTCGTGTTCGCCCCGGCTCTGGCGGCGGTCTCGCTCGGCATCGTCGGGCATAAGGCCTTCACGGCGCGGATCGGGCGCAACGAAAGCTTCAATCACGCCGGAAACGCCGCCGCCGCGGCGATCGCCGGCATCGCAGCCTATCGATTCGGCCCGCAGGTGGTGTTCTATCTGCTTGCCGTCATGGCGCTCGCGAGCCTCGTCTGCGTCGCGGCGATTCCGGAAAGCGCGATCGACCATGATCTCGCGCGCGGGCTGCAGGAGCGGCAGCGCGGCGCGAGCGCGACGACGGAACAGCCCTCGGGCCTCGGCATCCTCCTGACCTGCCGGCCGCTCCTGATCTTCGCGGTCTGCGTGACGCTGTTTCATCTTGCCAACGCCGCCATGCTGCCGCTGGTCGGACAGAAGCTCGCGCTGCAGGACACCAATCGCGGCACCAGCCTGATGTCGGCCTGCATCGCCGCCGCCCAGATCGTGATGGTGCCGATGGCGATGCTGGTCGGCCGCCGCGCCGACCGCTGGGGCCACAAGCGCTTCCTCCTGGCCGCGCTGTTGATCCTCCCCATCCGCGGCGCGCTCTATACGCTCTCCGACAACGCGGCGTGGCTGGTGGCCGTGCAGCTGCTCGACGGCATCGGGGCGGGCATTTTTGGCGCGATCTTCCCGGTGATCGTCGCCGATCTCATGCGCGACACCGGACGCTTCAACGTCGCGCAGGGTGCCATCATCACCGCCCAGAGCATCGGGGCGGCGGTCTCGACCACGCTGGCCGGCCTTGTCGTGGTCGAGGCGGGCTACAGCGCTGCGTTCCTCACCCTCGGCGCCGTCGCGGCAATCGGATTTGCGATCTGCTGGGCCTTCCTGCCCGAAACGGGCGGCGCCGGCGGCAGTCGATTGCGCAGACCGGCGCAGCCCGCTATCGCTGCCGAGTAGGATTCCCGACCATGCTGGAGACGACGTACGGATGACGGCCCATGAAACTTTGCTGGCCTGGGCGATCATCGTCCCGGCGACCGCGGGCGTCATCATCCGGCCCTTTCGCTTTCCGGAAGCCGTGTGGGCGCTCGCAGGCGCAATCCTGCTGGTGCTATCGGGATTGTTGTCACCCGCCGATGCGCTCGCCGGCATCCGCAAGGGCCTCGACGTCTACCTGTTCCTGATCGGCATGATGCTGACGGCGGAGCTCGCGCGCACCGAGGGCCTGTTCGACTATCTCGCGGCCTTTGCCGTTGAGCACGCCCGCGGCTCGCCGCAGCGGCTGTTCCTCCTGATCTATGCGGTCGGCATCCTCGTCACCGTGCTCCTGTCCAATGACGCGACGGCCATCGTGCTCACGCCCGCCGTCTATGCCGCGACGCGCGCGGCCGGTGCGACGCCGCTGCCCTACCTTCTGATCTGCGCCTTCATTGCCAATGCCGCGAGCTTCGTGCTGCCGATCTCCAACCCGGCCAACCTGGTCGTGTTCGGCGCGCGGATGCCGCATCTTGCCGAATGGCTGCGCCTGTTCGCCCTGCCCTCGGTCGCCGCGATCGCAGTGACCTACGCCGTGCTGTGGCTGACGCAGCGCCGGGTGCTCGGTCAGGAGACCATCGAAGCCCGCGTCGCCAAGCCCGAGCTCGGCCCCGGCGGCAAGCTCACGGCGCTCGGCATCGCCGCGATCGGCATCGTGCTGATCACGGCCTCCGCGCTCGACGTTCAGCTCGGCCTGCCGACCTTCATCTGCGGGCTGGTGACGGCAGCGATCGTGCTTGCGCTCAGCCGCCAGCCGCCGTGGCCTGTGATCAAGGGCATCTCATGGAGCGTGCTGCCTCTGGTCGGCGGCCTGTTCGTGATGGTGGAGGCGCTGGTGAAGCTCGGCACGATCGGCCAGCTCAGCGCCGCCCTGCACGACGCCGTGGCCCAATCGCCGCGCCTGGCCGCCTGGGGCGCAGGCCTCGTCATCGCCATCGCCGACAACATCGCCAACAACCTGCCGGTTGGCCTCGTCGCCGGCTCGGTCGTCGGCAGCGATCACCTGCCGCCGCCGGTCGTGTCCGCCATGCTGATCGGCGTCGACCTCGGTCCAAATCTGTCGGTGACGGGATCGCTGGCGACCATCCTCTGGCTGGTGGCGCTGCGCCGGGAGAAGATCGAGGTCACCACGTGGCGCTTCCTCATCCTCGGCGTCCTGGTGATGCCGCCGGCCCTGCTCGCCGCGCTGGCGGCCGCGATCCGGTAGGCACGATCAATCGACTATATCGATTGTATCGACCGTAACGATCTGTTGGATTAATGTATTAGCTGGCCCGATAGTCGGAGTGAGCAGAAGGAGCCACTCCAATGACTATCCTCAATCCAGCCGGTGCAAGCAGCGACGTCGCCCAACCCGCGCCGACGATCGCGCGCGGAAACCCGATCATCGCCCTCATTCCCGGCGTCGCCCTTGCCGGCGCGATTGCGGTCGCAGCCTTCGCGGCGCGCGCGATTCCCGGTGTCGGCACGTTCAGCCCGATGATCCTGGCGATCGTGATCGGGATCGCCTTTCACAACGTCCTCGGCACGCCCGCGCGCGCCAAGCCCGGCATCGCCTTCAGCATGAAGCGGCTGCTGCGCGCCGCGATCGTGCTGCTCGGCTTTCAGCTGACGCTGACGCAGGTGGCCTCCGTCGGCGGCTGGGGGCTGCTCGTGATCGCCGCGACGCTTGCCGCCACCTTCCTCTTCACGATCGGCGCCGGCCGCCTGCTCGGGGTCGATCGCAAGCTCACCGAGCTGATCGCGGCAGGCACCTCGATCTGCGGCGCCTCCGCCATCATCGCCACCAACACGGTGACCGACGCCCCTGACGAGGATGTCGCCTACGCCATCGCCTGCGTCACCATCTTCGGCTCGGTCGCGATGTTCGCCTATCCGGCGCTTCCCGTTCTCCTGCATCTCGACGGCCCCGCTTACGGCCTGTGGTGCGGCTCCTCGATCCACGAGATCGCGCAGGTCGTCGCCGCCTCGTTCCAGAACGGCCAGCGCGCCGGCGAGATCGGAACCCTGGTGAAGCTCGCCCGGGTCATGCTGCTCGCCCCCGTGGTGTTTGCGCTCAGTGCAACAAGCCGGTTTGCCGCAGCCCATGCCAAGGTCGCGACCGCACGGCCGCCGCTGCCATGGTTCGTGCTCGGCTTCATTGCGCTGGTCGCCATCAACAGCATCGTCGCCATTCCGGACGGCGACCGCAGGATCATCGTGACGCTGACGACTTTCCTGCTCACGGTCGCGCTCGCGGCAATGGGGCTCGAGACCGACATCTCAAAGCTCTACGCCCGCGGTCTTCGCCCGGCTATACTCGGCGCCACTGCCTTCCTCTTCATCGCGGCGTTTTCGCTGCTCCTCATCAAGCTTGTGGGATGATGCTGCCATGACGCTCGAACAGCTCCGGATCTTTGCCGCGGTGGCCGACAGGCAGCACGTCACGCAGGCCGCACGGGAGCTCAACCTGACGCAATCGGCGACCAGTGCTGCGATCGCAGCGCTCGAGGGCCGCTATGGCGTCAAGCTGTTCGACCGGGTCGGCCGTGGCATCGTGCTGACCCATACGGGCCGCGCCTTTCTCACCGAGGCGCGCGCGGTCCTGTCCCGCGCCCGCGGCGCCGAGCAGGTGCTGCGCGATCTCGCCGGGCTCAAGACCGGCAAGCTCGTGCTGGCCGCGAGCCAGACGGTCGCCAATTACTGGCTGCCGTCGCGGCTGCAGGCCTTCCAGGCCGCCTATCCCGGCATCGAGGTCGATGTTCGCATCGCCAACACCGAGCGCGTGGCGGCGGACGTGCATGAAAGCGTCGCCGATCTCGGCTTCATCGAAGGCGACGTCGATGACGCCGCACTTGCCGCGCGCCGCATCGACGGCGATGCGCTGGTGGTCGTGGTCTCTCCAAAGCACCCCTTCGCGCGGCAGAGGAAGCTGCCGGCCGACTGGATCAGGCAGACGCCCTGGATCCTGCGCGAGCCGGGTTCGGGCACGCGCGCGATGTTCGAGCAGGCCTTGAAAAAGCGCGGCCTTCGCCTCGCCGACCTCAAGGTGCAGCTCGAGCTCGCCTCCAACGAGGCGATCCGCACCGCGGTCGAATCCGGGCTCTGCGCCACCGCGATTTCCGACCTCGTGGTCGACAAATCCGTCGCCGCCAGGACGCTGGTCCGCATCGACAGCGAGCTTGCCAAGCGCGCCTTCTACATCCTGCGCCACAAGGAGCGGCATGTCAGCAAGGCGGAAGCCGCGCTGCTGTCGAGCCTCACGGCCGTCAAATGAACAAGCAGTGATGAAATCGATCGAAACAAGCCAAACTACCAATTAGACCGCAAGGCGACGGCGGCCTACACTAGAGACCAACAATAGTCCGAAAAGGAGAGCATCGATGCACCGGGGACGTCATGGAGCCGACAACCGGCCGACGGATTTCGCAGCCAGTCCAACCCAGCACCGCGTCATCTCGCGGCGCGCCGCGCTCGCGCAGCTCGGCCTCGCCGGCCTTGCGCTGTCGGCCGCGCCGGCGCTTGCGGAGGACATGATCAGGCTGCCGTTTCCGGGCGATACGCGCGAGCGGCCGCTGACGCATGATTTCCCGCAAAAGGGCGACATGATCTTGCAGCGCACGAGGCCGCCGCTGCTGGAAACGCCGTTCGAGGTGTTCGATCGCGGCGTCTTCACCCCGAACGACCGGTTCTTCGTACGCTGGCACTGGGCGGTGATTCCGACCTCGGTCGATGTGACGACCTTCAGGCTCGCGGTGCGCGGCCATGTCAATCAGACGCTGTCGCTGTCGCTCGACGACCTCATGAGCCTGCCGCGAGTCGAGCTTGCCGCCGTCAACCAGTGCTCGGGCAATTCCCGCGGCTTCTACCAGCCGCGCGTTCCCGGCGGGCAATGGGGCAACGGCGCCATGGGCAACGCGCTGTGGACCGGCGTTCGCCTGAAGGACGTGCTCGACCGCGCCGGCGTCAAGGCGGGCGCGGTGCAGGTGCGCTTCGATGGGCTCGACGAGCCTGTCGTTCCCGACGGGCCCGACTTCAAGAAGTCGCTCGATATCGATCATGCCCGCGACGGCGAGGTGATGATCGCCTATGCCATGAATGGCGAGCAATTGCCGCTGCTCAACGGCTTTCCGCTGCGCCTGATCGTGCCCGGCTGGTACTCGACCTATTGGATCAAGATGCTCAGCGACATCGAGGTGCTCGACAGGAAAGACGACAATTTCTGGATGGCGGTGGCCTACACCATTCCCGATACGCCGCATGCCAGCATCACCCCGGGCCAGGCCGGCGTGAAGCTCGTGCCGATCAACAAGATGGTGCCGCGCTCGTTCTTCACCAACGTCACCGATGGCACGACGCTGCCGGCCGGCTCGAGCGCGCCGCTGCGCGGCATAGCCTTCGGCGGCGCCTCCGGTGTCGCCAAGGTCGAGCTGTCGATCGATGGCGGCAAGACCTGGCAGGCGACTGCGCTCGGCAAGGATCATGGCAAATACAGCTTCCGCCAATGGCAGGCGAGCGTGCTGCTCGCCGACAAAGGCGGCCACTCGTTCATGGTCCGCTGCACCAACGAGGCCGGCGACGTCCAGCCCGACACGCCCAACTGGAACCCCGGCGGCTTCATGCGCAATGTCATCGAGACCGTTCAGGTCACGGCGAGCTGACGGAGGAGCGGTCCCATGCACAAGAGTATCATTGCCATTGCCTGCCTTGCCGCAGGCCTCCTGTACGCTACGCCGGCCTGGGTTCAGGACAGGATCGCGCTCAAGTCGACGACGGTGGATCTGCCCGCCGGCACGGCGCTGTTTCCCGGCGAAGGGGCGGACGCCATCAACAACAACTGCCTCGCCTGTCATTCCCCCGACATGGTGCTGAACCAGCCGGCGCTGCCGCGCGCCACCTGGGACGCCGAGGTGCACAAGATGATCAATGTCTACAAGGCGCCGGTCGACGAAAAGGATGTCGGCGCCATCGTCGATTATCTCGCCAGGACGAAGGGAACGAATTAGACGCCATTGGCCTCGCCGCGCACGGCCAACATGCCGCGCGTGCGGCTGATGCGCCTTATGTCGGCACCAAGGCGGCCGGCATTCGCGCTGCTGCGCATGCCGCTATTGGTGCTGCGGCCCGCGGCCGGCGGCCAGGCCGACCTGACCCGCACGGGGCCCGTGGGTCACCCGCAACAGCCGTCTCAGCCACCACATCGCGCAGGCCACGACGAGCCAGACAATGGACGCGGTCACGAGCGACAGCACCGGCGATCTCTCCGCAAGCAGCCAGACGCAGACCCCGAACGTGGCGAGCGCGACGCTGCCCCAGGCTGCGCCGGCGGAATCGAGGGCGGCCGCCTGCTGCCCGCGCTGCGAACCGGGCAGGCCCTTTGACTGCTTGCGCTTGCGCTCGTGCTTTTCGATCAGCGTGGCGCTGGCGCAGAAGATCGCGGGAAAGGCCAGGAACAGGCCGCCGGTCGATGGGCCGGCAAGGCTTGCAATCGCGCCCGCAAGCACGGTGGCTGCGCCGCCGAGGATGAAGCGCACCGCATGCTCGCTCCACCGGCCTTCCTTCAAGCCCCGGATGTTGAAATGCACCAGCATGGCTCACCCCAGCAGGACATATTTCAGGCCGAAGGCGACGCCGAACCAGGCGATCAAGGCCGTGGCGGTCGCCGCCAGCGCCGACCAGCGCAACCGCATCAGGATCTGGCAAACCACGACAGCACAGGCCGCGAGCGCAATCGCACCGCACACCATGGCGGGCGCTTCGCTGGCGACGTAAGGCGCGCCCTCCGTCCAGAACGTCAGCAGCAAGGTCGCAAGCGCAACCGATGGTGCAGCGCCGAACAGGCCCGCAAAGCTCTTCGGCCGCAGCATGTCGCCGAGCACGGCAAAAGCCGACACGACAAGGCCCCCCGCCACAAAGCGAATGGCGTATTCCATCGGTTTCCTTTTCGATGCCCCGCGCCTTGAGCCAACGTCGCCCGGGAATACGGGTTCCGAGCGCCGTTATAAATCTGTCATAAATCTCTGCAGACCGGGCGCTGGGCTTTTCAATCAATCGTCAGCGCCACGCGGCTTGGCTGATGGGATCATTGGCGGCATCCTTCGCGCCGCGCGGGACCAACGACGACAAGACGGAGCGATCGACAGATGCTGGCAGCCCAGATCAGGCCCTTGGCTTTCGCCGCCGCCACGACGCTGGCCGCCGCACTCGCTGCCCCGGCGCTAGCCCAGCAGCCGGGCGCGGACTTCCCCGACGGCTCGGGAAAAAGCACGGTGGTCGGCATCTGCGGCGGCTGCCATGACATCAACCGCCTCAGGGGCGGCTACACGCCGGATGGCTGGCACATGGTGGTGCGCATGATGCGGAATTTCGGCGCGCCGCTGCCACCCGAGGAGGTCGCAACCGTCACCGACTATCTGATCAAGAGCTTTCCGGAGCGGCCGCGGCCGGCGGCAAACCTGATCCCGGGCGCGGTGGACGTCACCATCAAGGAATGGCCGGTGGCGACGCCGGGCTCGCGCCCGCACGACCCGATGGCCGCACGCGACGGTTCGCTCTGGTACACCGGGCAGCTGGCCAACGTGCTCGGCCGCCTCGATCCCGCAACTGGAAAGATCAAGGAATATCCCGTCAAGGCGATGACCGGCCCGCACGGGCTGAAGGAGGACGCCGAGGGCAACATCTGGTTCACCGGCAATTTCGCGGGCCTGATCGGCAGGCTCGACCCGAAGACCGGCGAGGTGACCGAGTATCGCATGCCGGACGCGGCCGCCAGGGATCCGCATAGTCTCGTCATCGATCATGACGGCATCATCTGGTTCACCGTGCAGGTCGGCAACAGGGTCGGCCGGCTCGATCCCAAGACCGGCGAGATCAAGCTCGCCACGCCGCCGACGCCGAACGCGCGGCCTTACGGCATCGCGGTCAATTCGAAGAACGTCGTCTATTTCGTCGAGTTCGGCGCGCCCAAGATCGCGACCATCGATTCCAGGACCATGGCGATCCGCGAATTCCCCCTGCCCGATGCCGCCGCACGGCCGCGACGCCTCGCCATCGGGCCCGATGACTCAATCTGGTACGCCGACTTCGCCCGCGGCTATCTCGGCCGGCTCGATCCCGCGACCGGTGCGGTGAGGGAGTGGCTGTCGCCGAGCGGTCCCAAATCGCAGCCCTATGGCATGGTCTTCACCAGGGATGCCGTCTGGTATGCGGAGTCCGCTGCCAAGCCCAACACCATCGTCCGCTTCGATCCCAAAACCGAAAAATTCCAGACCTGGGCCATCCCCGGCGGCGGCGACATCGTCCGCAACATGGATGTCGACCGCGACGGCAATCCGGTCATGGCCAACAGCCTGGTCAATGCGGTGGGCGTGGTCGAGGTCAAGGGATCGACGCATTGAGGCGCAGCGGATGACCAAGCCTGCCTCGCCCGCCGCGGCAGGCCGACGCAAAACCGCGAGGACACGGTCAAGAAGGCGCGGTCATGCCGACGGCGCGCCCGTCAGTGCGGCTATCTTCTTGAGGTGAGCGACCGCGGCAGGTGCGCCAGTCGTCTTGGTGAGAAGATCGAGCCGCTCCTCTTCGTCATCGCTGACCGGCGTAAGCGCCTGGTCCATGTAGTTGCGCGCACCAGGGCTGTATTTCACGGCGGCTTGCCAGATCAGCAGCCGTACCATCGCGCGGCTCAGCTTCACGTGCTTCACGAAGGTCTCCCAACCGAAGCGCGGCCAGAACAGCCACGGGCTCTCATTCGACAAGCCGGGCCGGCGCTCGGACGGATGCTTGAGGCGGAGGATCCCGCCCTGCAGCGGATGGACGTTTTCGAGGCGATCGGTGGTCGAAAAGGTGAGCAGGTACTTGGCCAGGTTGCCGGTGGGAACGCCGGTGGCCGCGGCGCGACGCAGGAGCGTCTTCATGTGCTCGGGCGTGTAGTAGAGCGACCAGGCCTCGTGGTAGATGTCCTGCCACTCGTTCATGCTCATGGTGGGATGGGCCGTGCACACATGTTCGACATCGTATCGGTTGAGGTCCGGATCCATCGCGATGCCGTTTTTCCACAGGGTCTGGTGATCCTCCGAACCCGGAAGCGGCGTCAGGCAAAAGAATTCGAGCAGGTCGATCGGCAACTCCTCCTTGATGATCGCGATATCCCGCTTGATGGTGTCTGGCGTGTCCGCCGGAAAACCCAGGATATAGCCGGCGATGGTCAGCACGCCCTGCTTCTTCCAGGCGAGCAGCATCTTGCGATATTCGGTGATCTTGTTCTGCCGCTTTTTCGCCGTCGCCAGATTGTCGGGGTTGATGTTCTCGAGCCCGATGAAGACCTTGTTGACGCCGGCTCGTTTTGCCTTTTCCACGAAGTTCGGGATCTTGTGACAGAGCGTATCGACCTGGATCATTAGGCCGAGCGGGATGCCGTCCCTTTCGCGGAGCTCGATCAGCCGGTCGAAGGTCGATTCCCATTCCTTGTTGCGCGCAAAATTATCGTCGGTGATGAAAAACTTTCGAATGCCTTGCGCCCAGTTGAGACGCACGAGACGTTCGATGTCGTCGGCCGAACGGTAACGCGACTTGCGGCCCTGCACATTGATGATCGTGCAGAACGAGCACTGATAAGGACAGCCGCGGCCAGCGTCGAAACTGGAGCTGGCGCCGAGCGTACGCTCGATGTACCGCCTCGGGAGGAACGGCAAAGGCGTGCCCTCCATTGCGGGCAGGTCTTTCATGTAGTTGTAAACCGGCGCGAGGCGCCCCGCGGCCACGTCCGCAATGACAGCTTCGAACCGCCCCTCGGCTTCGCCCGCGAATATGGCGACACCCATGTCCCGGCAGGCGTCGAGATCCACTGCGCGGCCATCCAGCATCGACAGGCATCCCGACACATGAAAGCCTCCCATGGCCACGGCAATCCCGGCTGTCCGGAACCGGCGTGCGATGTCGAGGGCGCGGGGATATTGATTTGATTGAACGCCGACGAGCGCAACGCATCCGAAATTGTCTTCGCGTCCGAAGCGGGACAGCAGCCCCGCAACGTCGATGCGCGAGTTGGTTTCGTCGATGACCTCGATGTCGATGGTGACGTCCGGACCGAGCACGCGCCGCTCGGCGCAATCGGCTGCGATGCCATAGACGGCCGCAAGCGAATTCGACGGAGTCATCGCGCGCCACCACCGGATCACGTATCCGTCGTCGTCGTAGTGAGAAGGTTTGATCAGAACGAGCTGAAAACGTCGCTTCACCGCCACACGGGGCTGCAGCACGAGCCTTCTCCGAATTTGACCGGCTCAGTCCTTAGCACGGCAGCCCGGAAAATAATCAAATCATTTGGGTTCCCCGCGCGCGGCCCCGATGACCGATGCGGCCTCCTTGAATGCGCCCATCACCTCGTCCAGCATCCGCTGCTCCTCCTCGGCGTAGCGCGGGGAGAAATGGAAGGGCTCGACCCGGCGCGCATTCGCCGTTCGCGCTATGTCTCCGGCGGCTTTCGTCGTCAGGTGCGCGCGCTGCCGCGCCAGCGCAGCATCCGCGGCGGCAAAGGCCGCCTCGATGAACAGCACATCCGCATTGCGGACCAGCGCAATGATCGCGGCGCGATTGTCCGCGGTATCCGCGACATCGGTGACGTAGCCGATCTTCTGCCCGGCCGTGACGGTCAGGAGATCGCGCAAATCCCCAAGCTCGCGCGACCGAGGCTCCGCCCCGGCTCCATCGATGCGGATCAGGTGATCGTCACCGAGGCCCTCGGCGACGGCCTGCTTCAGGCCCTGCAGCCACGGTCCGACCGGCAAGCCGCGCTCGGCAAGCCGGTTCTTCCAGATGTTGACATGGGCGGCCTCTTCAAGCGCAAAGCCCAGGCAGCTCGTGTGATGCTCCAGGATCGCCGCCGAGACCTGAAACCGCGGCTCCGTGCACAACAAGCCGTTTGCGGTCGGCCGCTCGCCCAACGGCTCCGGCGCAAATGCCGTCTTCAGCCGGAACCGCGTCGTCGCGATGGACTGCGATGGCGTGAGTTCGCTGACCTCGAAGGCAAGATCGCAAGCATAGCTCTCGACCAGGTCCCAGCGATAGCCCTGCAGCTTGTGATGGACGGCTTCCCCAAGCCCCTTCGGCCCATAAAGATGCACCGTCTTCTCACGCCCGACCAGAAGCCGCAGCAGGTAGTCGAAGCCGATGAAATGATCGATATGGGTGTGTGAAATGAAGATCCGCTCGATGCGGTGGATCTTGCGCGGCGGCAGGACTGTGATGTCGCCGAGGTCGAACAGCAGGCTGCGGTTTTCGAACATGGTGTCGACATAGACCGCGGGGTCGCCGTAACGGCCGTTGACCAGCGAAGGGTGAAAAAGCGGGCGCATGGGCTATCGTATAGCTTGATCGGCCGTCGGTCGCTTTCCCTGGCACTGGCTATCGATTTGCAGGCCGGCGTCAGGGGCACCGCCGTCGTCCCGGCGAAGGCCGGGACCCATAATCACAGAATTTCGTTTTGCGAAGACTGTCTCCTGCTGAATACCACGGATGGTTTCCGCGGTATGGGTCCTCCGCCGGGACGACGTGGAGGTGGAGTATCCGGATTCTTGCCCAGTCCCGGCGGGTGCACTGCACGAACGCTGTCAAGCCCTGCGCGCAAAAATATTTCGCTTTTCCGAATTTCTGATTTGCCGTATGGTGCGGATATCCCGCCTCGGCACGAGGGGCGTACGCGTCGTCACGAAACGCGAGGCGGAATGCGGTGGACGTGAGGGTGTCGTCAGACGTGCGGCACTCTTCGCGGACGGCGAAATCGTGTGGTCCCGACGCCCCGACGCTGGCGTCAAGTCTCGCGCAGGCTCCAAAGGCCTTGCTGCGGGGCGATGGTGGCAAACAAGCATTGGCTCACCAAGGAGAGCGCGTATAAGCCGTAAAACCACTGCGCAGGGAAGGCCGGAGTGTCTCCGCCTGTGCCTGTGGACTTTCGCGCTTCGCGCAATTCTTTTGCGCGGAGGCCCCGGGTGCAGCGGCCACCCGGCCTTCCCTGCGCCCTCGGCCTTTTTGGGGGCGATGGACGATGCAAAGCTCGGGCGAATGCCGCCGCGAGGACTTGCAGGCGCGTCTGCTTCCCAAAAATCCTCGCCGTCACCAGCGCTTGCCCGCCTTGTAACAAAACTGTCACACAGCAAAACTAGACAAGGTTCCAGCCCACCAAAACCGCGAATCCGCGCCTACCCGCAGGGAGACTACCAATGCGCCGCGCCATCATGCTGCTGTCCGCCAGTGTCCTCGTTCTGGCCGCCAGCGCCGCGTCCGCCCAGAACAATGCAACGCCGCACAATCTGATCCTGTTCGTCCCCGACGGCCTGCGCGCGCTGAAGGTCACGCCGGAGACGGCGCCGGCGATGGCCGCGCTCCGCGACAAGGGCGTGAATTTCAAGAACTCGCATTCGCTGTTCCCGACCTTCACCATGGCCAACGGCTCGGCGATGTCGACCGGGCATTATCTCGGCGACACCGGCACCTTCTCCAACACCATCTTCTCCGGCTACACCAATGCGCCCGCCGGCGACACCGTGGTGCCTTTCCTCGAGAACGACGCCGTGCTCGGCGATATCGATGCGCATTTCGCCGGCAACTATCTCAACGAGGAGGTGCTGCTGCAGCTCGCGCGCCACAAGGGCTATTCCACCGCCGCGATCGGCAAGGTCGGCCCCACCCTGCTGTTCGACCACACCGACCGCGCCGACAAGCCGGGCCTGCATTCGATCGTGATCGACGATTCCACCGGCGGCAAGTCCGGCGTGCCGCTGTCCGACGAGATGAAGGATGCGCTGACCAAGGCCAACCTGCCGGTGGTCACGCCTTCGCGCGGCGACAACGGCAAGGCCGGCGATGCCAAGACGCCCGGCACGACCAGCGCCAATGTCGGCCAGCAGGCCTATTTCGCCGATGTCGCGGCCAAGGTGGTGCTGCCGATGTTCAAGGCGCGCAACAAGCCGTTCGTGCTGGTGTTCTGGTCGCGCGATCCCGACGGCAGCCAGCATAACCAGGGCGACAGCCTCAACACGGTGACGCCCGGCATCAACGGGCCGACCTCGATGGCCGCGATCAGGAACGCCGACGACAATCTTGCCGAGCTGCGCAAGGCGCTGGACGATCTCGGCCTCGCTTCGACCACCGACATCATCGTCTCCGCCGACCACGGCTTCTCCACCATCTCCAAGCAGAGCAAGACCTCGCCGTCGGCAAAGGCGAAATATGACGACACGCCGGACGGTTTCCTGCCGATGGGTTTCCTCGCGATCGACCTCGCCAAGGCGCTCGACCTGCCGCTGTTCGACCCCAACGACAAGAATGCCGCCGTCGGCGATGGCGCCCATCCGAAGGCCGGCAACGGCGTGCTCGGCAAGGATCCGACCAAGCCCGACCTCGTGGTCGCCACCAATGGCGGCTCGGACCTGATCTATCTGCCGAACATGGACAAGAAGCTCGCCGACCGCACCATCAAGGCGCTGCTCGAGCAGGACTATGTCTCGGGCCTCTTTGTCGACGACAAGCTCGGGCGCTTCCCGGGCACGCTGCCGATGTCGCAGATCAACCTGAAGGGCAAGGCGGTGACGCCGAACCCCTCGATCGTGGTCAACTTCCGCTCCTATGTGGAAGGCTGCAACGAGCCGACCAACTGCTCGGTCGAGGTCGCCGACACCGTGCTGCGCCAGGGCCAGGGCATGCATGGCAGCTTCGGCCGTGGCGACACCTTGAATTTCATGGCGGCGATCGGCCCCGACTTCAAGTCGGGCTATGTCGATCCGCTGCCGGTGAGCAATGCCGATGTCGGCCAGACCGCGGCGCAGCTGCTCGGCCTTCATGCCTCCGCCGTCGGCGGGCTGGAGGGACGGGTGATATCGGAGGCGCTGCCGAACGGCATCACGCCGAAGGCCGTGGAGGCAAAAATCGTCTCCAAGCCGGCGGCCAACGGCCTGATGACCGTCGTGAAGTACCAGCGCGTGCTGACCCAGCGCTATTTCGACGTCGCGGGCTTCCCGGGCCGCAGCGTGGGCCTCGACGAAGACGCGGCCGGCAAACAAAAAACGGCGGGGCGCTGACCCCGCCGTCTCCAGGGCTGGATTGCGGATGCGTTTACATCCCGATGTCGAAGACGTTGGGCAGCTGAGCAAGCGGCAGCGCGGCGACGCCGACGAGGGTGGCGACCATCGCGATCAGCGTGCGGTTGGTGTTGCGCTTGCCGCGCATCTGGCCTGCGATCCACTCCAGAATGTCGGTGTCGACGCCCTTGGCATGGGCCGGCGCCCAGCTTTCGATGTCGGTGTCGACCGACAGCGCCACCGAGCGCGGCGGCACCTTGAGGCCGGACATCGCCGCCGCATGATGAGCGACCGCCTTGGCCAGCAGATCGTCGAAACGGCCGTCATCGGAGCGCTCGGTCGCGGCCTGCGCGATCTCGAACAGCGCCTCGGCCTCGGCCCGGCTGACCGGCTGGTGCTCGACGGCGGCAGCCGTGAGGATACGCTCGCACCAGGCGGCGTCATCCGCATCGAGGGAACGGGAAAAATGCACACGGCCCTTGGTGGTCGGGCCTTCGCCGGTGATCACGCCGTCGCGCACGATCGTGAGGGCGTGGGCGGCGGTGTCGCGGCAGGTAGGTTCGAGAACGCTCGAGGGATGAGCGCCCTCTACACGAGGGGCAGACATATTCACACTTCTCTATTGCTTGTTTCAATCCAGCATTGCGATGCGGGCGTAAACGAGTGGTTAACGATTCGAAACCGCCATCCCTCAATTTCGAGATGGTTGAAGATTCGTCGCGACCCGCGCGCCTCAGGTTCGGCCATGCAAGGCCGGGGCCGGGGTGATGAGGACCATAAAAGGCAACATCGGGGCAATTGGGAGTTTTACCGGAACTGTGATTTTTCGCCGCACGGCCTTGCGCCAAAAGCGCATGGCTGAAACCCTGTGACGGAGAGAATATCCTCCCCATTTGGGGCGCGGCCGTTCACTTCCCCAGCGGGTCGGCCTATATTGGCTGGGACGAAATCACCCGTAACTTGAATAAGATGAGGCTGTAACATGCCACTTCAGATCGGCTCCGTGGCCCCGGATTTCGTGGCCGAAACCACCGAAGGCAAGATCAAATTCCACGACTGGATCGGCGACAGCTGGGCGCTGTTGTTCTCCCATCCCAAGGATTTTACCCCGGTCTGCACCACCGAGCTCGGCGCGCTGGCGAGGCTCAAGCCGGAATTCGACAAGCGTGGCGTCAAATTGATGGGGCTGAGCGTCGATCCCGTCACCAACCATGCCAAATGGTCGGAGGACATCAAGGAGACGCAAGGGGCCGCGCCGAACTATCCGATGATCGGCGACACCGATTTCAACGTGTCGAAGCTCTACGACATGCTGCCGGCCTCGACCTCCGGCGATGTCGGCACCCGTACCGCGGCCGATAACCAGACCGTCCGCAACGTCTTCATCATCGGCCCCGACAAGAAGATCAAGCTCGTGCTGGTCTATCCGATGACCACGGGCCGCAACTTCCAGGAAATCCTGCGGGTGATCGATTCCCTGCAGATGACCTCCAAGCACCGCGTCGCCACGCCCGCCGACTGGAAACAGGGCGAGGACGTGATCATTGCGGGCTCGGTCAGCGATGAGGAGGCGAAGAAGATCTATCCGGACGGATGGAAGGCGCCGAAGCCTTACCTCCGTATCGTGCCGCAGCCGAAGTAAGGCAAGCACCGTCGATCCGGGGCGCTTTGAAGCGGCGAGCCCGGAACCTCGAGATTCCGGGCTGGGGTCCTCAACGACCGCCCCGGAATGACCAACGACCAAGGAGCGCTCTCGCTGGACGCAGCCCCCATCATCGTCTGGTTCCGCGACGATCTGCGGCTCTCCGATCACCCCGCCCTGGACGCAGCTGCGAAGTCCGGGGCGCCGATGATTTGTGCCTACGTGCTCGACGAAAGCCCGCGCTTGCGCCCGCTCGGTGGAGCGGCGCGCTGGTGGCTGGCGCAGTCATTGCGGGCGCTCGAGAACGGGCTGCGCGCCGTCGGCGGCACGCTGGTGCTGCGCCGCGGAGCGGCCTCCAAGGTCATTGTGGATGTTGCGCGCGAAGCGGGCGCGCAGGCCGTCTTCTGGAATGAGATCGCGCAGGCGCCGCAACTGGCGATCGAGCGCGAGCTCGCGACAGCGCTGTCGGCCATCGGTGTGGCGGCGCGCGCCTTCCCGGGCGACCTCCTCGCCCGGCCGGAGCTGATCCGCAGCAAGGACGGCCGCGGCGTGCGCGTCTTCACCCCGTTCTGGAAGCGCGTGCTGGCGCTCGGCGACCCGCCGTCACCCCTGCCCGCCCCCGGCACGCTACGCCCTGCCGCGCCGCTCGCCTCCGAGCCGCTCGGGCAGTTCGGCCTCGAGCCGACCAAGCCCGATTGGGCCGCCGGCTTGCGTGGGACATGGCAGGCGGGCGAAGCCGCCGCGCAGGCGCGGCTGAAGCAGTTCCTCGCGCACGGCGCCAGGACCTATGCCGACGAACGCGACCGGCCGGATCGCGATGTCACCTCCAGCCTGTCGCCGCATCTACGCTTCGGCGAGATCAGTCCGCGGCAGGTCTGGCACGCCGCTCGATTTGCCGCGGCCGCAGAGCCGCGCCTGGCCGGTGACATCGACAAATTCCTGAGCGAACTCGGCTGGCGCGAGTTCTGCCGGCACCTGCTATTCGATCACCCCGACCTCGCGGCCAAGAACCTCCAGCCCGGCTTCGACGCCTTCCCCTGGAAGCGGGACGATGCCGCCCTGCGCGCCTGGCAGCGTGGGCGCACCGGCTATCCGCTGGTCGATGCGGGCATGCGTCAGCTCTGGGCTAGCGGCGTCATGCACAACCGCGTCCGCATGGTGGTGGCCTCGTTCCTGGTCAAGCACCTGCTGATCGACTGGCGCGACGGCGAAGCCTGGTTCTGGGACACCCTGGTCGATGCCGACATCGGCAGCAACCCCGCCAATTGGCAATGGGTCGCGGGCTGCGGCGCCGATGCCGCGCCCTATTTCCGCGTGTTCAACCCGGTGTTGCAGGGCGAGAAATTCGATCCCGACGGAAGCTATGTGCGGCGCTGGGTGCCTGAACTGGCGGCGTTGCCGGCGCCGCTGATCCATCGCCCCTGGACTGCAACGCCGCTCGAGCTCGCGAGTGCCCAGGTGGAACTTGGCGTCAGCTATCCGCATCCGCTCGTCGAGCACAGCGCGGCCCGTGCACGCGCGCTTGCGGCCTATCAGAAGACGCGTGCGGTCACGTCCTGAGCGCATCGCTTTGACAGCTCGATGAATCTCGCTATCGTGATGCGATCGTCAAACTTGGGGGATCGAGATGGACGACGAAAAACCTGTGATTGAGCCTGCACCCGATACGATGGGTACCGCGCCGGAGGCACAAGTTGAAGCGCCAAAGCCTGCAGTGAAGAAGGCCCGCAAGGCCGCAAAGAAGGTGGCCAGGAAGGTCGGGCCCAAGACGTCTGCGAAAAAGACCGCCAAGAAAAAAGCCAAGAAGACGGCCAAGAAGGCGGTGAAGAAGACGGCAAAGAAATCCGCCAAGAAGACTGCGAAGAAAGCGCCGAAAAAGGCCAAGAAGAAAGCCAAGAAGGCCAAGCGTTGAGACCCGAGCAAAAACCTCCGGGATCGGGCGCCGGAGGTTTTTGCTCGAGGCCTGTCGGACGGTCGCCGCCCCTACCAGTCATCCGGACAGGGATCGACGATCTTCCACAGCTCAGCGCCGTTCGTGATCTTCTTCATCTCGGTGGTCAGCCCGCCGTTGCGCCGGATCCAGTCCTTCACCGAGTCGGGGTAGTAGGACATCAGATCGGAGGTGCCTTCGAGGCTCGTCACCTTGATGCCGAAGGTGAAGGCCTTGTCGTAATAGGCCTGGTGGAAGCCGAGGCTGGCGCGCGGGGTGACGCAGATCTTGTTGATCGGCACGATGCCGAACACCAGCGTGCAGGCGGAGTTGCAGATGCCGTCGATCACGACGCGCTCGCCGTTGTCGCGGACGCGCTTGTACTTCGCCTTGTACTCCTCGACATAGCCGCCATGGTCGCGCGTGATGTGCAGAAGCGCGTGCGCCGGGGTGGCGGCGACGAGCGAGAGCACAAGCAGGGCGAGTGACGTGATGCGCATCAAGGCCAAAGGGGTCTAGCGGGTCACCGATCAGAGGAATCAAGCGCCGGTTGGATCCGGCGGCAATGTCGCTGGACTGTGTTTGGAAAGTGTTAAGCATCAGGAAAAGGGCAAAAATGGGCACGCCAGCAAGGATTTCGGCAAGCCTTTGGCGCCGGTCTGGGCTAAGCTTGCCCGTGATTTGACAGCCGGCCCCGCCTGGATAGCGTGGTGTTTACGGGAATCTTCGGAGAATCGGGATGAAATACGCAAAGCTTGTCGCAGCCGCCGCCCTGTTGATCGCGGCCGCAGTCCAGCCACAGGCCGCAGAAGCCCGCCGTCATCACCACCATTATGGCTATGCCTGGGGGCTGCCTTACCCGATCAGCTACCTGCATAATTACGGCCCCGGCCTGGAGCCGGGCACCTTCGCCTATTATGACGGCCCCTCCACCAACCTCTGCTACCGAGGCTCGGCCGCCTATATCGGCCAGGACGGCCGCCGCCATCCCTGCTTCTAGAGCTATATAGAGATAGCTCCTGAACCATCACTTCAAGCGGCCTGCCGCGGCAATGCCGCAGCAGCGCGCGCCCGTGATTCGATCGCGGACCAGTTGCCTGCCTTGATGTCGGAGCCGGGCGCGACCCAGGAGCCGCCGACGGCGACGACCTTGGGATGGGCGAGCCATTGCGCGACATTGGCTTCCGAAATCCCCCCGGTCGGGCAGTAACGCACCTGCGGGAACGGGCCGGCAAGCGCGCTCAGAGCCGGCAGGCCGCCCGCCGGCATGGCTGGAAAGAGCTTCACGAGATCGAAACCGCGCGTCACGCAGGCGATCAGGTCGGACGGCGTCTGGATGCCCGGCGCGAACGGCAGCTCGCCTGCGGCCGCCGCATCCAACAGCTCCGCCGACTGGCCCGGGCTGATCGCGAAGGCCGCCCGCAAGGCGGCCGCCTGTTCGAGATCCCTGGCCGTCAGCACGGTGCCGATGCCGACCAGCGCCTCCGGCACCTCGGCGATGATCGCCCGCGCCGCCTCGAGCGCGGCAGCCGTACGCAAGGTAATCTCGATCACGCGCAGGCCACCCGCAACCAGCGCCCGCGCCAGCGGCACGGCGGCCTTCGCCTCCTCGATGGTGATGACGGGAATGACGGGCGCCAGCGCAAACAGCTGCAGCAGACGGGATCGGGTGTTCTCGCTCATCGTGACGCTCCGATTGACAAAACATCCTTTGGCATCGCCTCGCGCGCGATCACCGCGCCGGGCGACATGATGACGGCCGAGGCCAGGCGATGGCCTGCCTGCGCCGCCCGGTCGGGCGCGGCGCCCAAAATGCGCGCGGCAAGGTAGGCCGCGTTGAAGGAATCTCCGGCCGCCGTGGTGTCGACCGGCTGCACGATCTGCGGCGGCGGAATCTCGATCCTGCGGCCGGTGGCCTCGATCAGGCAGCCGAGCGGACCGCGCTTGACCACGATCTCGCCAATGCCGTGCGCCTTGAGCCGCGCAAGGCAGGCGGCCGCGTCGGCGTCACCGAACAGCGCCTGCTCGTCCTCAAGCGTCGGCAGCGCGAGGTCGACCAGCGGCAGGATCGCGTCGAATGCACGCCGCGCGGCGTCCGCATCGCTCCAGCCGCGCGGGCGGTAGTTGCCGTCAAAAGCGACACGCCCGCCATTGCGGCGCGCAGCGATCAGAAGCTCGCGCAGTCGCGCCCGCCCCGTCTCGCCGTAGAGCGACAGGCTGATGCCGGAGAGATAAAGCCAATCGAAGCGCGCCAGGCGCTCCAGCGCCGCATCGTCGGCGCGATCGAAAAACTCGCGCGCCGGCGCGCGGTCCCGCCAATAGAGAAAACTGCGTTCGCCGCGCCCGTCGCGCTCGATCATGTAGAGTCCGGGCACGCGGCCCGGCACGCAAAGGACCTCGTGGGTATCGACGCCCTCGGCTTGCCATGTGGCCAGCATGGCCTCGCTCAACGCATCATCGCCGAGCGCGGTGACATAGGCGGTGTCGATGCCGAGACGGGACAGATAGACCGCCGTGTTGAGCGTGTCGCCGCCGAAGCCGCGCGCGAACAGGCCGTCGCGGGCGGCCGAGAACTCGATCATGCATTCGCCGATGCAGGCGACCTTCATGCTGTGTCCCGCGAGGCTTCGGTTCAAAAGGTGAGCTGGACCTTCATCGACTTCGAGCGGTCGCTGGCGAGTTCGAATGCCGCAACCGCATTGTCGAACGGCAGCGAGGCCGAGATCAACGGCTTGACGTCGATGAGCCCCCCGCCCATCAGCCGTAGCGCCAGCTCGAATTCGGAATCGAAGCGGAAAGTGCCGCGCAATTGCAGCTCCTTCGCAACGATGGTGTTGATCGGCAAGGTCATCTCGCCGCCGAGCCCGAGCTGCACGATCACCCCGCCCGGCCGGATCACGTCAAGCGCCATGCGCAGCGCCGCTTCATTGCCGGAAGCCTCGAACAACACGTCGAATAGGCCCTTGCCGGCGCGCCAGGCATCGAGCGCGGACGCATCGGTCGCAACATTGATGGCGCGGCTCGCGCCGAGCTTGCGCGCGATCGCAAGCGGCGCGTCCGCAACGTCGGTGACGACGATTTCGGCCGCGCCCGCATAGCGCGACACTACCACCATCAGCGCGCCGATCGGGCCGCAGCCCGTCACCAGCACGCGCTTGCCCATCAACGGACCCGCCCTGTTGGCGGCATGCAGGCAGACCGATAGCGGCTCGGCCATCGCGGCCTCGGCCAGCGACAATCCCTCCGCGATCGGGATCGCCTGCGAGGCGTCGACCGTGACGTGCTCGCGGAAACCACCCTGCACATGAGGCATGCGCATCGCGCTCCCCATGAAGCGCATGTCGAGACACTGGTTGTGCAAGCCTTCGTTGCAATGAAGGCAGACGCCGCAGGGACGGCTCGGATTGACGGCGACCCGCATGCCCGGCGCCAGGTGCGAGACATCAGCGCCGACGGCTGCGACCACACCGGCGATCTCGTGCCCCAGCGCCATTGGCTGCTGGATACGCACCGTGCCGAAGCCGCCATGGTGGTAGTAGTGCAGATCGGAGCCACAGATGCCGCCGGCCACGATCTTGACGCGGACCTCGCCGGGTCCAGGCGCGGGATCAGGATAGTTGTCGATCCGCAAATCCTTTGGAGCGTGAATGACGACGGCGCGCATGGCTTCAACTCCCGCTCACATCGCTGCCAGCATGCCGCCATCGACATAGATGGTCTGGCCGTTGACATAGTTGGACGCCGAGGACGCGAGGAAGATCGCCGCGCCGACCAGCTCATCCGGATTGCCCCAGCGCTTGGCCGGGATGCGCGACATCAGCCAGTTGTTGAAATCGGTATTGCTCATCAGCGCCTGGTTCATGTCGGTCAGCATGTAGCCGGGGCCGATGGCATTGGCCTGGATGCCGCTTGCCGCCCATTCCACCGCCATCGATTTGGTCAGATTCTTGATGCCGGCCTTGGCCGCGGTGTAGGGCGCAATCGTCGGCCGCGCCAGCTCGCTTGCGAGCGAGGCGATATTGATGATCTTGCCGCGCTTGCGCTGGAGCATCCGTTTGGCCGCCTCGCGGGCGATGATGAAGGCGCTGGTGAGATTGGTCTCGATCACCTTGCGCCAGTCGGCGCTGGAGAACTCGACCAGTGGCTTGCGCATCTGGATGCCGGCATTGTTGACCAGGATATCGATCTCGATGCCGGCCCTGTCGAAGCCTTCAAACGCTTCGACGATCGCCGCTTCATCGGTGACATCGAAAGCCGCGCCGTCCGCGGCAAAGCCGGCGGCGCGCAGTTCGCCGACCGCTGTCTCGACGCGCGCGGGATCGGTGCCGTTGACGACGAGCCGTGCCCCGGCCCTTGCCATGCCCTCGGCGATGGCCCGGCCGAGCCCGCGGCTCGAGCCCGTCACCAGCGCGGTACGTCCCTTGAGATCAAAAAGCGCAACCGACATCGATCATTTCCTCAGAGATTGCTGCGGCGCACGACAAGATCGGAGCGCTCGAACACCGACGGCAGCAGGTCGACGCCAAGGCCCGGCCCCTCCATCGGATAGACATAGCCATCCTTGATCACCGGCATGGTCGTGACAAGCTCGTTGTACCAGCCCTTGTAGAAGGCGCGGACCGATTCCTGGATCAGCGTATTCGGCTGGCTGAACGACATGTGGATGGCCGCAATGAAGCCGACGGGCCCGATGCAGTCATGCGGTGCGAACGGCCGATGATAGGTCTCGGCCATCGCCGCGATCTTGCGGCCCTCGGTGAGGCCGCCGGTCCAGCACAGATCGGCCATCACCACATGCATGGCGTCGCGGTCGAGCATGTCCTTGTAAGGGTAGCGCGAGCCCAGCGTCTCGCTGGCGCAGGTCCAGACATCGGTCGAATGCGCAAATTCGGCGAGCGCCTGCGGCGAGTTCATCTTGATCGGATCCTCGTACCAGGTCGGCTGGTAGTCCTCGAGCACACGCGCGATCTGCTTGGCGGTCGGCAGGTTCCACAGCGAATGGAGCTCGACCATGATCTCCATCCGGTCGCCGACGGCTTTTCGGATCTTCTCGAACGGCTCGACGGCCTTCTTCATCTGCGCCGCCGAGATGAAGAGCCCCTGGTTTTCCTGCGCCGGCGGATCGAACGGCCAGATCTTCATCGCCGAAATCCCGCTCTCGAGCAGGCTTTCGGCCAGCGCGTCGGCGCGGTTCATGAAGGCGTCGAGATCCTCATAGGGACTGTCGACCTCGCCCAGGCTCCAGTTCGACACCGGGCGGATATTGGTGGAGCGCACATATCTGGTGCCTGCGCAGGTGTTGTAGATGCGCTGCCTGTCGCGGCAGAGGCCGCCGAGCATTTGATGCACCGGCTGGCCGCAAACCTTGCCGAACAGATCCCATAGCGCGATGTCGATCGCTGACGCCGCGCGGTATTCCACGCCGGTCGAGGATTGCGCCATCGGCAGATTGAGCATCTCGCGGTGCAGCGCCTCGATCCGAAGCGGATCGCGCCCCAATAGACGGCCGGCAAAGGTATCGTGGATCTGGGCTTCGACGGCGCCTGCGCCGTAAAAGGTCTCGCCGAGCCCGATCAGGCCGCGGTCAGTATGCACGCGGACCCACAGCACATTGGCGAATTCGTCCGTGCGCAAGGTCTCGATCGACGTGATCCTCACGTGGCGCCTCCTTCCCTGCTGGCTCTCATTATCACTTCGCCGGCTTGAGGATCGGATCGATCCGACCCCCGGCGTGGCGAGAAGCCATACGCGCTCTTGTAATATATCACAATATGTTTAATGTCTGGAACAGGGCTGCGCCCAAGACGCGGCTCGAGGAAACCCAAGGAAAGCCGTCATGGCGCGGCGCAAGAGCGCTCTCGAAATGGTTGACCCTGACAGCGGCGAGGCGCCGGGCCGGCGCAATCGCGTCAATCTGTTCGAGCTCGCCTATCAGCGCATCGAAGAGTTGCTGGTCAATTGCCAGCTCAAGCCGGGCCGTTTCCTCACCGTCCAGGAATTGCAGACCGTGACCGGCTACGGCCGCACGCCGGTGCATAGCTCCGTCAACCGCTTCGCTGCCGACACGCTGATCATCATCCGCCCACGCCACGGTCTGCAGATCGCGCCGGTCGATCTGGCACGCGAGCGCCTGCTGCTTGGCTTGCGGCGCGACATGGAGCGATTTGTGATCCGGCTGGCGGCGGAGCGCGCCTCGTTGTCGCATCGCAACCAGATGCTTCACATCGAGCGCGCCCTGAGCGAGCGGCGAACGACGACGTCGATCGATGCCTTCAACAAGCTCGACCGCCGCATCGATGCGCTGATCCTGGAAGCGAGCGGCGAGCCATTCCTGGCGCACACCATGCGTCCCCTGCACACGATCTATCGCCGCATCGGCTTCATCTACCATCGCCTGCTGCCCGGCCACACTGATTTGACCGGAACCATCGACCGCCATGCCGCGATCCTTAATGCGGTCGCCAACCGCCGCGCGGAAGACGCGGTCAGGGCCAGCGATGAGTTGATGAGTTTCATGGATTCCATGTTCGTGGAGATGGAAGCCGGCCTCGACCCGAGCCTGCTTGACTGCAGCATCGAACCCCTGCCCGGCACGTAACTTAGTAGAGGATAACGGAAGGACCCGCCCATGAGTACAATCGCCAGCGCCGGCCCCGCGCCGCAGCAATCCGCACCGCAGCAAACGGTGATCCAGAACGCCGTCCGCTATTTGCTGCAGAACTACAGCCCCCGGGGCAACAAGGTCGGCTGGCTGATGATGGCCTCGATCCTGGTCGAGGCCTGGGACCTCTATTCCATCGCCTTCGTGCTGGTCTTCATCAAGGACCAGTACAATCCGGATCCGCTGGCGCTAGGCCTCGCCGCCGCCGGCACGCAGGGCGGCGCGCTGATCGGGGCGCTGATCGGCGGCTGGCTGTCCGACAAGATCGGCCGCCGCGTGATGTTCCTGGTCACCATGACCCTGTTCGTGGTGCTGGCGCTGGCGCAGGCCTTCGTGACCAGCATCACCGCGCTGATCGTGATCCGCTTCCTGCTCGGCGTGCCCTTAGGCAGCGACATCTCGACCGGCTACACTTACATCATGGAGTCGATGGCCAAGGGCCAGCGCGAGGTGATGGGCAACCGCTGGCAGTTCATGTTCGCCGTCGGCGAGGTGCTGACGCTCGCGGTGATCGCGGTGTTCCTGGTGCTCAACATCAATCATGAAACGGTGTGGCGCGTTACGCTCGGCCTCGGCGCCCTGCCCGCGCTGATCATCCTGTTCCTGCGCCACGACGTCCCGGAGACCGCGGTGTGGCTGGTGCAGAAGGGCCGTTTCCGCGAGGCCAAGGAGGTGGCACGGCAGATGTACAACGATCCGCTCGACATGCTGCCGAGCCAGGACATTACGCCGACGAAGCCGCGGCTGTCCGACTTCATCTCCGACATGCGCAGGGATCCGATCCGCTGGCGCGCCACGGTCTATGGCTGGATCGCCTGCTTCTCGCAGGGCAGCGAGTTCTCGACCTTCGGCTTCTACCTGCCGGTGCTGTTTGCCATGGTCGGCGTGTCCTCCATGCTCGGCAACAACCTCGTCACCATGGCGCTGTTCTCCTTCGCCGCCATCTCGGGCTGGATCGGGCCGCTGTTGACGCCGAAGATCGGCCATCGCGGCATCGCCATCTGGGGCTTCGGCATCGTGCTGGTCTCGCTGCTGGTTGCGGCCGCCGCACTCTACACCGACCACAAATACATCCTGCCCTTTGCAGCGGCCGGCATGCTGTGGGGCCATTATTGGGATGCCTCGAACTGCATGACCATCCCGACCATGGTCGCCAAGCCCGAATATCGCGGCACCGCCAGCGGCTTCGCCTACATGTTCGTCAAGCTGCCCTCGTTCCTGGCGATCTTCCTGTTCCCGGTGCTGTTCACCGCGATCGGCCAGGCCAACGCGACGCTGTTCGTGGCGATCTTCCCCCTGATCGGCCTGTCTGCTGCGATCTTCATCCTGCCGGAAGTCTACGGCTACGAGCACGATTGACGGCCGTCAATTCGCGACTTTCACACGCGTCTGGACGAAGTTGTGGCCCACACCGCCCGCCGGTGTGGGCCACAATCATTTCCGGAGCATCTCCGACGCGGCTTGCGAGGCCTGTTTGATATTGACAAACTCATTTGTCATTGCCTAATTTGCCGCCATTCCAGACATCGACGTTCCGGAAAGCCGCCGACAGAGCGGGCAATCAGGGAAGGGAACCCATGAAGATGAAGCTGTTGGCCTGCGCCGGCATGGCCGCCATCCTGGCCGCGACGACCTCCGCGGCAAACGCGCAAATCTCCGACGACGTGGTGCGCATCGGCGTGCTCACCGACCTCTCCAGCTGGGGCCGCGACAATTCAGGCCCGGGCTCGGTCGAAGCGGCGAAGATGGCGGTTGAGGAATTCGGCCCGACCGTGCTCGGCAAGCCGATCGAGATCGTCAGCGCCGATCACCAGATGAAGACCGATGTCGGCGTGCAGATCGTGCGCGGCTGGTTCGACAACGGCAAGGTCGATGCGGTCGTCGACATTCCCAATTCCGGCATTGCGATCGCCGTGCATAACCTCGTGCGCGAGCGCAACAAGATCGCCCTGCTCTCCGGCCCGGGTGCGAGCTCGCTGACGGACGAGCTGTGCAGTCCGAATACTGTGCATTTCACCTACGACACCTACGCGCTGTCCAAGGTCACGGCCTCGGCCGTGATCAAGGAAGGCGGCAAATCCTGGTTCTTCGTCACGGCCGACTATGCCTTCGGCCATCAGCTCGAGGCCGACGCGACGCGCTTCATCAAGGAGATGGGCGGCACCGTGCTCGGCAGCGTGCGCCATCCGACCAATACTGCGGACTTCTCCTCCTTTGCGCTGCAGGCGCAGAGCTCGAAGGCCGATGTGGTCGCGTTTGCCAATGCCGGCCAGGATACGGACAACGCCATCAAGCAGTCGGGCGAGTTCGGCCTGGTCCAAGGCGGCCAGAAGCTCGTGGGCCTCCTGATGTTCGACACCGACGTGCACGCGATCGGCCTGAAAGCGGCGCAGGGCACCTATATGACCACGGCGTCCTACTGGAACATGGATGAGGCCACCCGCGCCTGGTCGAAGAAGTTCTTCGCTCGAACGCAGGTGATGCCGACCATGATCCAGACCGGCGTCTATGGCTCGGTGCTGCATTATCTGAAAGCGATCAAGGCGGCCGGCACCGACGATCCGGCGAAGGTGATGGCCAAGATGCGCGAGCTGCCGATCGAGGATACTTTCGTGCATGGCGGCCGACTGCGGGAAGACGGCCGCGTCATCCGCGACATGTATCTCGCCAAGGTGAAGTCGCCGGAGCAGTCCAAGGAGCCGTGGGACTATCTCGACATCGTCAAGACCGTGAAAGGCGACGACGCCTTCCGGCCGCTCTCGGAATCGAAGTGCCCGCTCGTGAAGAAATGAGGTCGGCCATGGATGCGAACGGCAAGGACGGCGGCGACGTCTACGAATGTGACGTGCTGGTGGCTGGCTCCGGCTGCTCCGGCATGGCGGCCGCGATCACCGCGCGCCATCGCGGCCTCGAGGTGTTGATCGTGGAGAAGGAGCCGCGCTTCGGCGGCACCACCGCCCGCTCCGGCGGCTGGCTCTGGATCCCCGGCACCTCGCTCGCCCGCGCCTACGGCATCAATGAAAGCCCGGACCAGGCGCGCACCTATCTGCGGCATGAAGCCGGCAACAATTACGACGCAGCGCGGGTCGATGCGTTCCTGGCCGCGGGGCCGGAGGCGGTCGACTTCTTCACGAGCCAGACGGCACTGCGCTTCGACATGCCGCTGGTCTTCCCCGACTATCATGCGGAAGCGCCGGGCGGCGCACAGGGCGGCCGCTCCATGGTCACCCGCCCCTTCGATGGCCGCGAGCTTGGCGACCACATCAAGACTCTCGGCGCGCCCCTGCCCGAGCTCACCGTGTTCGGCATGATGCTCGGCTCCGGCAAGGAGATCATCCACTTCATGCGCGCGACCAAATCGCTGACCTCGGCGATCTATGTTGCAAAACGCCTGTCGCGGCATTTCATCGACGTGCTGCGCCACGGCCGCGGCATGACGCTGACCAACGGCAATGCGCTCGCGGGACGGCTGGCAAAATCCGCGCTCGACCTGAAGATTCCGCTGTGGCTGTCCTCGCCGGTGCGCGAGCTGATCGTCGAGAACGGCGCGGTGCGCGGCGCGCGCGTCCTGCGCGAGGGGCGCACCATCGAGGTCCGTGCCAGGCGCGGCGTCGTGCTCGCCTGCGGCGGCTTCCCGCACGACATCGCTCGGCGCAAGGCGAAGTTCCCGCATGCGCCCACCGGCGCCGAGCATTTCTCGCCGGGGCCCGTCGGCAACACCGGCGACGGATTGCGGCTGGCGGAATCCGCGGGTGGACGCGTCGAGAACCGGCTGCCGAATGCAGCCGCCTGGGTCCCGGTGTCGCTGACGACGCGCAAGGACGGCTCGCGCGGCGTAATGCCGCATTTCATCGACCGCGCCAAGCCCGGCGTGATCGCGGTGATGCGCGACGGCAGGCGGTTTGCCAACGAAGGCAACTCCTATCACGACTTCGTCCAGGCCATGACCAAGGCGGCCAAGCCGGGCGAGGAGATCGCGGCGTTCCTGATCTCCGACCACAAATCCTTGCGCAAATACGGCCTGGGCTGCGTGCCGCCGTTCCCGATGCCGCTGGGCCATCACTTGCGCACGGGTTATCTGATGCGCGGCGCGACACTCGCCGAGCTCGCCGCCAAGGCTGGCATCGACGCCAGGGCGCTGGCGGAAACGGTCGCGCAGTTCAATGCCGAGGCGGCCGAAGGCCGTGACCCCGCCTTCGGCAAAGGGTCGCGCGCCTATAACCGTTACCAGGGCGATGCGCTGCATGGCCCGAACCCCTGTGTCGCGCCGCTCAAGGACGGCCCGTTCTACGCCATCAAGATGGTGATCGGCGATCTCGGCACCTATGCCGGCATCGTCACCGATGCCAACGCGCGCGCGCTGGATGCCGATGGCCGCGTCATTCCAGGGCTCTATGCCGCCGGCAACGACATGGCGAGCATCATGGGCGGCAATTATCCTGGCGCCGGCATCACGCTCGGCCCCGCGCTCACCTTCGGCTACATCGCCGGCCGCCATCTCGCCGACAGCGCCGCGGAACGGAGCGCGGCGTGAGCACGATGAGCAATCTCCTCGCCGGCAGGCGCGCGCTGGTCACCGGCGCGGCACACGGCAATGGCCGGGCGATTGCGCTCGGCCTCGCCGCGCACGGCGCCGACATCGTGGTCACCGATATCGATCTTCCCGGCGCCGAGCGCACCGCCGGAGATATCCGCGACCAGGGCCGCGACGCCCTGGCCTTTCCGCTCGACGTGACTGATGCCGAAGCCTGCAACCGTCTCGCTCAGACCATCGCGCGCGATATCGGCGCGATCGCCATCCTGATCAACAATGCCGGCATCATCATTCGCGAAGGCATCGATTCCCCGCATGCGGCGGAGAACTGGCGCCGTGTGCTCGACGTCAACCTCACCGGCGTGTTCAATGTCACGCACGCCTTCCTGCCGGCGCTGCGCCAGACACGCGGCGCGATCGTCAATCTCGGCTCGATCGCCTCCTTTGTCGGCGTCGGCGGCACGCTCGGCTATGCGCCGTCGAAAGGCGGCGTGAAACTGCTGACCCAGGCGCTGGCGCGCGATCTCGCCGCCGACGGCATCCGCGTCAATGCGATCGCGCCGGGCGTGATCGCGACCGCCATGACGGAGACGACGCGCAACGATCCGGCGCGGCTGGCCGGCTTCATGAGTCGCACGCCGCTGGGACGGGTCGGACAGCCGGAGGAGCTGATCGGCCCCGTGGTGTTCCTGGTCTCCGACATGGCATCTTACGTGACCGGCGTGACGCTGCCGGTCGACGGCGGCTTCCTCGCCGCATAAAAGCAGAACGCATGAGCAGGGACAGCCGCGGCATACAGTCGATCGAGGTGGGCGGCGAGCTGCTGCGCGCGCTCGCCCGCAGCGGCGAGCCGATGATGCTGCGCGATCTCGCGCGCGAGGCCGGCATGGCGCCGGCCAAGGCGCATCCCTATCTCGTGAGCTTCGCCCGCATCGGCCTGATCGAGCAGGACGAGACCACCGGACGCTACGAGATCGGCCGGCTGGCGCTGGAGCTCGGGCTGATCAGCCTGCGCCGGCTCTCGGCCGTGCGGATCGCAACGCCGAAGATCGCCACCCTCGCCGACGGCATCGATCATGCCGTCTCGCTTGCGGTCTGGGGCACGCACGGGCCGACCGTGGTGCGGCTGGAGGAGCCGAGCCATCCGGTGCATATCGCGATGCGCGCGGGCTCGACCATGGCGCTGCTGGAGACCGCCACCGGCCGCGCCTTTGCGGCATTCCTTCCGCCGAAGACGTTGAAGAGCGCGCTGGACAGCGGCCTCGACCGCCTCGGCATCGGCTACGACCCGAAGCGTTCGCTGAAGGGCGCCGACGTCGACAAGATACTCGACGAGGTGCGCCGCCACGGGCTGGCGCGCGCCATCGGCGATCCCCTGCCCGGCGTCAACGCTTTCGCGGCACCGGTTTTCGATCATTCCGGGCGCGTGGTGCTCGTGATCACCGCCATGGGACCGGCCGGCACCTTTGACGCACGCTGGGACAGCGCCATTGCTTCCGCATTGCGCGACGTCGCGACCGATGTGTCGAAGCGGCTGGGCCATGGCGCCGCGACGGCGGCGGAATAGGCGAACGCGGCGGCGCGGTATCGGGTCATTCCGTCTCGGACATTCCGCCCGCATAAATGACGCACATACGACAACCGCGTGAAATCCACTGAACTGAATCTTCAGCGGGCGCTGCAAAAGCGTTGCGCGTGCCAGCTCGCGCAATGCGTAGCTTCTCGTTTTACGCAGCAGTCCTAGACTGTTTCTAAACGTGACATTTTTTTGCAGCACATCTGTCATGTCGCATGCCTAGCATGCGCGCACTTCGCATCCGAAGTCATTTCCAAGCTTTTTGTCCTTGAAGAGGTCTCCATGCTGAAACAGCTGACAAGACAATTGCGCGATCGCACGGTGGTCAGCGCCGCCATTCTCTCCCTGATGGCCCCTGGCGCACATGCGGCCGACCCGATCATCGGCGGCTCCCGCGCCAATGACGGCAAGACCAACAGCCCGATCAAGCACGTGATCATCATCATGGGCGAAAACCGCACCTTCGACCACATATTCGCGACCTATGTGCCGAAGCAGGGCCAGACCGTCGACAATCTCCTGTCGAAGGGCATCATCGATTTCGAGGGCCGGCCGGGCCCGAACTACCATTTGGCGGCGCAGTTCTCCGCCGAGGACACGAATTTCTATTCGATCAACCCCGGCAACAAGAAGGTGTACAACACCACGACCAACCAGCTTCAGGCGCCGGGCACCTCCTATGCGCCGCAGGCCTGCTATAACGCCGTCGACACGGCCGCGCTGAACGGCCCGGGCTGCATGGCGACGCTCGCGCTCGCCGCGCAGGCCGATTACGGCCTGCGGAAGGTCGACCTGCCGATCCTCACCGAAGGCGCTACCGGCCTGCCGGGCTCATCGCCCGACAGCCGCATCAAGAACTACGCCAATCTTCCCCATGGCCCCTATCCGCTGGTCACGCCGGCGGGTGCGAGCCTCTACGACACCTATGGCGGCAGCCCGGTGCATCGCTTCTATCAGATGTGGCAGCAGCTTGATTGTGATTCCCACAAGGCGACGCTGCGTAATCCGAGCGGCTGCCAGGCCGACCTGTTCCCCTGGGTTGAAGAGACCGTGTCGTCCGGCAGCAACGGCAATCCGACGCCGCATGCGCTCAAGGAAGGCGACATCGCGCTGGGCTTCTACAATGTCCAGAAGGGCGATGCGCCCTACTTCACCAAGCTCGCCAACGAGTACACGCTGCTCGACAATTATCACCAGCCGGTGATGGGCGGCACCTTCGCCAACCAGATGATGTTCGGCTATGCCGACGCGCTGTGGTATTCCGACGTCAACGGCGATCCGGCCACCCCCAACCATGTGCTGGTCCCCGGCTCCAACCCGGCGCAATTCGTCGACGAGGTGGAGAACCCGAACCCGGCGCCGGAAACCAACAACTGGTACACCAATGACGGCTATGGCGGCGGCAGCTACACCAATTGCTCCGATCCGACCCAGCCGGGCGTCTCGGCGGTCGTGAACTATCTGCACGCGATCCACGTGTCGCCGAACTGCGCGCCGGGCCACTACTATCTCTTGAACAACTACGTGCCGGCCTTCATCGGCAGCGGCGCCCAGGACCCGGTCAACAACGGCCCGTTCACGCTGCCGCCGGTGATCAAGCAGAAACATATCGGCGACGTGCTTTCGAAGCAGGACGTGTCCTGGACCTATTTCGGCGAACGCTGGAATGACTTCAAGACCGCTCCCGGCCTTGGCGCGAACTTCGGCTCGCTCGATCCGGTCGCCTATCTCTACTGCAACATCTGCAACCCGTTCCTCTACTCGGCCTCCGTCATGACCAGCCCATCGGCACGCGTGGAGCACCTGAGGGACACCCTAGATCTCTACAGCGCGATTGCCAACAACAAGCTGCCGGCAGTGTCGTGGGTGAAGCCGTCGACCTTCAACGACGGCCACCCGTCGTCGTCGAAGTTCTCGATCTTCGAGGCTTTCGTGCGCAAGATCGTCGATGAGGTCCAGGCTTCCGACTACGCCAACGACACGGCGATCTTCATCACCACCGACGAAGGCGGCGGCTACTACGACTCCGGCTATGTGCAGCCGCTCGACTATTTCGGCGACGGCACCCGCATCCCGATGATCATCGTGTCGAAATATTCGCAAGGCGGCCGTGTGTCGCACGAATACACCGACCACGCCTCGATCATCAAATTCATCGAGCGCAACTGGAGCCTGCCGGCGATCTCCAACCGCAGCCGCGACAACCTGCCGAACCCGATCACCGAGACCGGCAACCCCTATGTGCCGGTCAACCGTCCGGCGCTGGGCGACCTCTGGGCCAGCTTCCAGTTCAGGTAGGAACTGAAGTAGGCCAAAATTGCGATCTGCCCCGGGGCCGTTCGGCCCCGGGGCTATTTGCTTACCAAGAACCTTTCAGTTGGAGCGCTTCGCCATGAGGACCGCCATTCCGGATCGGCAGGCCGTGCCGACCATCGACGCGGCGCGGCGCGCCTTTGCGAACGGCGACATCGCGGCGACGGAGTCGCTCTGCGCGCGGATCCTGGCGAAGAAGCCGAACCAATGGGCCGCCTGGGCCCTGTTGACCGAGACCGCCCTGCAGCGCGGCCGCGCCGATGCCGCCATCGTCTGCGCCGAGCGTGCGGCAGCACTCGCCAGCACCAATCCGATTCCCCTGATCCTCAAGGCCAAATGCCTGTTCGTGAGCGGCAAGGCGCGTGAGGCGCTGGCCGCGGCCGAGGCGGCCGAGACGATCGTCGGCGACACGCCGGAGGCTCTCGATGCGCTCGGCGGCATCTTCGGCATGCTCGCCCTGCACGAGCGCGCCCGTTCCCTGTTCCTCCGCGCCGTCGACAAGCGTCCGGGCGTGCCGCAATATCTGTTCAACCTCGCTGCGACCGAGCGCATGACCGGCGCCCTCGCGCAGGCGGAAGCGCATTGCGACGCCGCGCTGGCGCTCGATCCGACCTATAGCCTCGCGCATTATCTCCGCTCCGACCTGCGCATCCAGACCACCGGCAGCAACCATGTTGCCGAGATGGAGGCGGTCATTGCAGAGAAAAAACTGCCGCCGGCGAACCAGGTCCTGCTGCATTTTGCGCTCGCCAAGGAGTACGAGGATCTCGCGCTGCACGAGCACGCCTTCCAGCATGTCGACGCCGGCTGCGCGCTGCAGCGCGGCCTCCTGGGGCCGACCCGTGCGGACGGCACAGCCGAGATCGATCGCATCATCGCTTCTCACACCAAAAGCTGGATCGCATCCGCACCCGAAGGGCATGCCGCCGCCGCACCCGTGTTCGTGGTCGGGCTTCCGCGCACCGGCACCACCCTGGTTGACCGTATCATCGCAAGCCACCCCGCGATGCGATCGGTCGGCGAGACCGGCGCGTTTGCCGCAGAGCTCGCACGCGCTGCGGTCGCCGGCGGCCGTAGACCCGATCCAGCGAGTCTCGGGCGCAGCTACCTGGAGGCAGCCAGCCTTTCGCGTCTGCCGGCCGATGCGCGCTTTGTCGACAAGACGCTGGACAACTATCTCTATTGCGGCCTGATCCACGTCGCACTGCCGCGCGCCAAGATCATCCTGGTGCAGCGTCGCCCGATGGATGCGTGCTGGGCGATGTACAAGGCACATTTTGCCGGCAAGTTCGCCTTCTCCTACCACCAGGAGGAGCTCGCCGATCACTACCTCGCCTATCGCCGCCTTGCAACGCATTGGAAGGCGACATTGCCGCCGCACGCCCTGCTTGAGGTCAACTACGAGGACATCGTGCACGACCAGGAAGCGGAAAGCCGCAGGATGATCGACTTCGCAGGCCTTGCCTGGGACGACGAGGTGCTGCGCTTTCACGACAGCAAGGCTCCGTCGGCAACGGCGAGCGCCGTTCAGGTCCGACGCCCGATCTACGCCTCGTCGATCGGTAAATGGCGGCATCACGCTGAGGGGCTGGCGCCCCTGCGCGCACGGCTGTCGCGCGTGCTCCCCGAGCAGGAATTGTCGTAGCCGCCCGACCCTTTGCGCCGTCCGCCCGCGATCTCGGCACCTCGATGGCGCGGAGGCGCCTTACGAGCAAGACTCGCCGCAAGAGAAGAGCCCGCCGACTTGCGCCGGCGGGCTCCGATGTTGCTAGACGCCGGCTTTCAATCAATCCCAGCCGTGGGTCGTGGTGCCCTTCTTCGAGAACTCGAAGAAGTCGAACAGGTCGCTGATCGCGGGCCGGTTCACCGGGACATAGGGGTTGACCGGCTCGGCAACCGGGTTCGGCAGGTTGTCGCGGCTACGGCCGGTGATCGGCTGCAGGCCCCAGTTGCGCTCGATGAACTTCAGGATCGAGACGTGATCCGAATATTCATGCGAGATGTGGCCCTGCTTCACATAGGGCGAGACGATGATCATGGGGATGCGGGTGCCGTCGCCGAAGAAGTCGAGCGGCTGCACGTAGCCCGAGTCATAGTAGCCGCCGCCTTCGTCGAAGGTGATGAAGATCGCGGTGTCGTTGGCGTAGTCAGACGCCTCGACCTGGTCGACGATCTTCTTCACGAAGCCTTCGAACAGGTTGAGCTTGGACGAGTTCGGGTGACCATCGGTGAAGCCGCTCGGCTTGACGAACGAGACCGCCGGCAAGGTGTGCTCGGAGATATCGGCATACAGGTTGATCGAATCCTGGATGTGCGCCTTGACCTGCTCCGGATGGGACATGATCGAGATGTCGTACTGGAACGGATTGCAGATGTTGCAGTACTCGTCGGAGTTCGGACCGGCCACGCCCCAGTTCTCCTGATAGCGGTCGGTCAGGTAGTTGTTCCAATGGTCGCCATAGTACTTCCAGGACATGCTGGCTGCGTTCATGCTGTCGCCGATGCTCTTGACCGAGGACGGCGGGATCGTGAACGGCGTGTTGGCCGGGTTATGGTCGGTGTAGGCGTTCTTGCCGTCGCCGAAATAGCCCGGATTGTAGTTGTTGAGCAGGTAGTAGTGGCCGGGCTCGCAGTTCGGCTCGATCTTGATCGACTTCAGATATTCCACCACCGGCTTCACGCCGTGCTGCGTCGTATCGGCGCAGGCCGAGTACGAGCCGCCGCCCGAGACGGGGTTGGTCGAGTACGGCGGCGGGTAGCCCGCGTTGCCGCCGGCGCCGTAACCGTCCTCGGCGTACCAGTTGTTGGTGTTGGGGGCCGGGTTCGGGTTTTCGATCTGATGAACCACGCCAGCGTCGGTCGTGCCGTTGAAGACCTTGACGCCGTTCGGCGGGGTCGCAGCGTTGCCGTTGCCGTCGCTGAACCAGATCATGTCGCCGTGGCCCAGCATGATGTGGTTCGCGCCGGTGCCACCCTGCACCGACTGGTGGAAGTTGTCGCTCATCGCATAGTTGTTGGCGAGCTTCGTGAAGTAAGGCACGTCGCCCTTCTGCACGTTGTAGAAGCCGAGCGCGGTCGAACCTTCACCGGTGGTAACGGCCGTCGGTGAATACTGGGTAGAGAAATTGGACGGCGGCAGCGCGCCGTTGGCGCCGGCGCCGACGGTCACTTCGACCCAGGCGAACAGGTTGGCGTTGCAGCCGGACGGGTTGGCCGTCGTCGCCTGCTTGGGGCCGCAGTTCAGCTGCTGCCACATCTGGTAGAAGCGATGCACCGGGCTTGCCGCATAGCTGTCGTAGGACATGCCGCTGTCATTGGTCAGCTGGAACGGGCCGGCCGGCAGCGCATTCACGTTGGTGATGCGCTGGTCGGGCGTCCGCGAGCTCTGGCCGGTGCCGCCGGTCAGCAGGTATTGGTAGTAGTCGTCGGGCAATCCGCTTTCAGATTGCTGGGCCAGCGCCAGGCTCGCCTCGCAGCTCGTGATCGGGGTGCCGGTGCCGCACTGGTTCGGGATGTAGGAGACCTTGGGGCCGCCCACCAGCGGCGCCGGGAGCTGGTCGCTCGGGAAGTTCGTCTTCGCGGGCGTCAGCAGGAACGCATCCGCCGGACCCGCATCCGTGGCGGACTCCTGATGCGCCTTGGCGAAGTTCGGTCCGGGGACCGCATTCTTGTTGGTGTCGAGCTCGATGATGCCCTGGGAGAGCAGGTTGTTGACGCTCTCGCCCGACTTCTTCGGCTGATAGGTGGCGAACACGTGATCGAAGCTGCGGTTCTCGCCAATGATGACGATGACATGCTTGATCGGCGTGATGGCCTGGCCGGGCTGCGCCGCCATGACCGGGCTGACGGTCATCTGGCCCAGCGCCACGGCGCTGAGGCAGAGGCTGCAGCTCTGCAGCCAACGTGACTTACGCGTTTTGAGCATCATAGCTCTCCTTTTTTATTCTGGTTGGACAGTGTCGTGGTCGTCGCCGTGCTCCTCGGCACCACCTGAATTCTTCCCATCATGCCGCCGTCCTCATGCTCGAGGACGTGGCAGTGGTAGACAAAGGTGCCGACGATATCAGGATCGCGAAAATCCATGCGTAGCCGCACGCTGGGATAGGCCAGCATCCGGCTCTTGTAATAGGGGACGTTCACCGTATCGCGCAGGAAAGGCTCGTGGACGGCGATGCCGTTCCAGTCGATGAGCTGGAAATGCAGCTGATGAATGTGGAAATCATGCAGCTCCGTCGAACGGTTCTCGATGATCCAGTCCTCTACGTCGCCTTGCCTTGCAACGATATCGGGGATGTCAGATTGCGGATCGAACGGCTTCGGTGTCTCGCCGTCGATCGTCATGAAGAACTTGGTGGGACTGTTGGGATCGGTCGGATTCTCCTGTTGCTCGGAAAAATAGAGTCGCCTGACGCGCACCGGCGCGACATCGCCGACCCAGGGACGGGACGCCGCCGGAAACGGCGAGGTGTCGGACGACAGCGCGGCCTGCGGCTCGGCGGCGTCGGCATCCGCCGTGATCGCGACCAGCGCGCGGTTCGGATCGTTCTCGCCGGCGGGCCCCGTATCGACCGCGCGGGTCACCAGCAGCGCCGGCGTGCCAAGCGGCGGCCCCTGCACGATGAACTCGGCACGGGCGCCCGGCGGCAGGCCGACGTGGTTGACCCATTGCACGGCCTGCGACGGCGAGCCGTCGAAATGCAGCGGCACGCCGTCGATGGCGACGATGCCGAGCTGCTGGGGGGCGCTGCCGAATACCACGGCGAGATTGAGATAGGTGATCGCGGAAGCATTGAGCACGCGCCACAACTGCTTCTCGCCCGGCTTCATCGAAAGCCGCGCGGGCGGATAATCCGGATACGGCACCGGCACGAAATTCACCGACAGATCCTTCGACGGCTTGCCGAATCCGGTGCCGGTGTTGGCGGCGTCGCCGTCGCTGTCGAGCTGGCTCTTCGACATCACCGGCTCGGAGCGCGACGGCGACGCGCCGGGATTGACGAGGTCCTGGTCGCGGATCACCAGCACGCGCTCGGGCAGGCCGGCGAGTTGCGGGTCCGCATGCTCGATACCCTCGATGACCAGCGCGCCGGACGCCCCGCCCATCACCTGCGTCTTGCTGAATCCGTGAAGATGCGGGTGATACCAATAGAGCCCGGGCGCGGCGTCTTCGGGAATGCGCAGGCGATAGTCGAAGACGGGGTCGTCGGGCTGGATCGAGGTGCGCAGCACGTCGTCCTGGTGGCAGACCGGCGGCACCGACAGCCCGTGGAAATGCAGATTGGTGGAAACGGGCGTCATCGCGCCGCTGGCGCAGGCGTCGACCGGCTTCTTCGTCGTGCAGATCGGCCCGAAAGCAAGCGCGCGATCGATCTCCGGCGTGCCCGCGGCAAGATCGACCAGGTCGTTCTTGAAGTGGATGACGAGGAGATCGCCGGGCTTGAGCCGCAGGTTCGGCGAGGGCTTGCCGTCTGACGTCAAATAGCAGTAGCGGCTCGCGCCATCCGGCATCTTCTCGTCATGAACGGAAAGATCGAGCTCGAGCACGCCGTTTTGGCTGCGCAGATCCTGCGGCTCGGCCAGCGCGCTGCCGACTGCCGGCCGCGCGCATATGTCGCGTTGCCCAGGCTGCGACGTTGAGGACAAATTGGCTGCGCTAAGCCACGCCGTCACGCTGCTCACTAAATGCCCAAGAACGGCTGCCGCGACCACGCAGGAAAGAAACGAAAAACGTTGGAGCACGCCAAGCCTGCTTATGCACTGTCAGCAGGCAAAAGCGGGAGCACACCGGGGTGCGGTTTACTCCGAACCTGTCCCCCGCGACCCCGGCCGCCGACAATTTGAACGGTTCAAGGCTTAACGACGCGTTGTTGCCGATTTCTGGCAGCTTTCTTACGTGCGAGTGACACTGATGCGACAGCAAAACGCATCAAGCGCAAGCGCAAGCGAAACTTTCATTTTCGATCAGTGAGTTGGGTCAGGCAGAGGCAAGGTTTCCGCAGGCAACAATTTGAATGTCCGCGGACATGTTTTGTTGTTGATCAGCATCATGCTTTTGGAGCGGCAGGCATGAGCCTGCCGCGATAGTTGTACAAATATCCGATTGGTTGCAGCCGTTCGGTCGCCGCAAATTGAGCAGGCCGCAACGAAGCGAGGCTTTTCGCAGCATCGACCCGCCGCTACTTGAGATGCGACAGCGGCAGCGGCGCGCCTGCCTTCAGGGTCTGGATCGCGATGTTGCTGCGAACCTCGCGGACAATGGACAGGTCGAGCAGCTTGCCGACCAGAAAGCGCTGGTAGTCCTCCAGCTCGGGCACCACGACCTCCAGCAGATAGTCGGACTCGCCGGAGACGAGATGACAGGCGACGACTTCCGGCATCCTGACGACGGCTGCCTCGAACGTCTGCGCCTGTTCGTTGGCGTGGCCGTCAATCTTCACGCCGAGAAAAACCGAAAATCCGAGCCCGACGCGGCCGCGCCGCAGGCTCGCTCTGTAGCCCTCGATATAGCCGTCACGCTCGAGCCGCTTCACTCGCCGCAGGCAGGGTGACGGCGACAGCCCGATCTTTTCCGCCAATTCGACATTGGTCAGTCGCGCATTGGTCTGGAGCTCGGTGACGATGCGGCAGTCGATCTCATCAAGGTCGCACTTTGGCATGAAACGCATTCCATGGGGCTGAGCAGGGCATGATATTGCGCAGGGCAGATCCAGATTAGCGCAGTTCGCAAGGACGCGCCTCGGCTTTCCGTGGGATGGTTTATCGGACCCCCCAGCAAGCGAGTGCCCAACATGAGCGACTACTCAAGCCTTCAGGCCCTGCAGGAAGCCGTCGAGCGCTATTTCGCGCTGATGTATGACAACGACATATCGCGCTTCGACCGCGTGTTTGCACCGACGGCCCAGCTGCACGGCTTTCGGGACGCCGAGTTGCGGATACTCCCTGCGCATGACTACAGGAGCATGCTGGCTTCGGTCGCATCACCCAAGTCCAGGCAAGCGCCGCGCCTTCAGCAGATCCTGCTCGTTGATTTCGCATCACCCGAGCAGGCCATGGTCAAGGTCAGGGTTCGGATCGATGCGATCCAGTATCTCGACTACCTCGCCTATCACCGGATCGCAGGAAGCTGGCTCATCACCGCGAAATCCTTCCATGTCGAACAGAGATACGATGCGGCCCGGACATAGCCGGCAGACGTGCTGGTTTTCCTTCTTAACCGCAAAGGCCCTCGAGGGCCATGACAGCGACGCCATCGTGGCGCATCATCGCTGCGCCTGCCGCCGCGTCAGCGAGGCCCGGCCGGCCGCGGGGGGGGGGCGCCATCGAAAGGCCCGAGCCATCGCAGGCGTCCGTCGACTGCATCCTGTCGCTCCATCGGGAGACCGGCAGGGTGCCGCACGGGTGTCCGGATTAACTCATGCGAATGTGGGAACTCTCCGTCCGCGACATCATCCTGTCGTTGATTCGCCGGCCGATTACCTGCGTCAAGCGGATCGACTCCTGGATGACCCCAGCCTTCGCCGCCCGGATGCTGGGGTCGTTCTCGGCTCGCCTATCGAGGCGATCAGAGGGACTATTGCCCTCATGGTCGCGGCTTATGGGGGTGCGATCAACGGTCCGGAAGCCTGTCGCGATGGCTTGGCACATCTGGTTGTTTCGCTTTCTGCTCGCGTGGAACGTGATCCTGCTCACCGTGCTGATGATCATGGTCATGGGATGAACGCCTGCGCGTGCAGCCGGATCCGCGGCGCGGCATGCCGCGGTCACGGCCATCGCCCTGGCCTGCGTGGCCTCGTTGCGTTCGTCGATGTTCAAGCAGGGCAAGCGGAGGAGCGCCCGACCGTTGCAAATGGATCGTTATGGCGCTTGCAAAACATTCGAAAGAGTATATATTCTTCATATTCGATCAGCCGCTGTGCCTTGTTGAATGCGCCCGCGGGCTCCTTTTCCAAAGACATCGACGAAGTTGAATTGGTCGCGCAGTTCCGCGCGATAACGCGCGTGTGTGCGCTTTGGAGAAGAAAATGACGACAGGTACCGTAAAGTGGTTCAACGGCCAAAAAGGCTTCGGATTCATTCAGCCGAACGATGGCGGCAATGACGTGTTTGTGCACATCAGCGCCGTTGAGCGCGCCGGCCTTTCCGGCTTGGCCGAAGGCCAGAAGGTGACATACGAGGTCAAGACCGATCGTATGCGCGGCAAGGTCAGCGCAGAGAATCTTTCGCTGGCCTAAGCCAGACGACGCCTTTCCACGGATGTACTGGAAGGCGTCCCGCCCGCTCAACCCCGGTTGAGCGGGTGGCATTGGCGTGTCGGCATCCGCACGCCGTTTTGTGCCGCTCCGACGGCTAGCCGGCGGAGTGCAGATACAGCGGACTAAAGAGCCCCGCATTCCTGAGTGCCGGCAGATCGCAGATCGTGAGAATGCGTTCGCGCAGCACGATCAGCCCGGCCGCCCGCAATTCCTGAAGCGTGCGGTTGAGATGCACGACCGAGAGTCCGGTCGCATCGGCGAGGTCCGTCTGCGTCACGGGCAAGCCGCAACTGTCGCCGTTCAGGAGTAGCCTCACCGTCCGCAGCCGTTCGAATATCTCGCAGAGCAGATGGGCAACGCGCTCCAGCGCCATCCGCCGTCCGATGTTGACGGCCCATTCGCGCTGGATGGAACAGTTCGCGAGCGCCTCGCATAATACGGCTTCCGCCAGCATCTGGTCGCTCGCCATCAACACCTCCAACCGCTCGGGGTCGATCTCCGAATACATCACCGCAGTCAGTGATGAGATCGAGTGATCCTGGCGCGGCAACAGATATGCAAGCGCATCGCATGAGTCGCCGGGCAAAACGAAATTGACGATTTGCCGGCGCCCGTCCTCGAGCGTCTTGTAGCGGGCGAGCCAACCGGAAAGAACGATGCGGATGCGATCCGGCCGATCGCCTTCCGCGATCAGGTCCTGACCTGCGTCGATGCGGAGCACGCGTTCGCGCAGCGCCCTGTCGAGTGCGGCGGTCGTCACCTCATTTATCGGCCGAAAGGCGCTCAGCCGGCGTATGGCCGGGTCGGTCTGAATGCCTATCCCCCGCGTGATGTTCATCAGCGATCCACCGTCGGCATCTGAAAGAGCCGGCGTATCAAGGGTATCCTTATGGTACACAAAATGCCAGCCGGGTTGTAGGCTAGCGACGTACTCGCCTGGAACTCGAATGGCAGCGTGCGCTCCAGCATCTCGGTCCCGAAGCCCTGGCGTTGGGGGCCGCTGACCGCCGGACCATCCTTTTCGCGCCAAACGAAGACCAGTTCGGCGGGATTGGCATGTTCGATCCGCCAGCCGATCTCGATATGCCCCGAAGGCTGACTCAGCGCGCCGTACTTCACCGCGTTGGTTGCCAGTTCGTGAATGGCAAGTGCAAAAGTTTCCGCGGGTTTCGGTTGCAGTCGTATTGTCGGGCCAGACAGGCGCACCTGTTCGCCGTCGCGGGCGACGTAGGCCAGCAACTCCTCGGCCACCAGAAATTCGAGATCGACGCCGCTCTCGGGATCCCGCGTCACCAGCGCCTGCGTGCGCGCGAACGCGTTCAAGCGTCCGTCGAGATGGGACGCGTATTCCTCGACCGTGGAACTCGTCTGCGCCGACCGCCGCGCGATCGTTCGAACCACGCTGAGCGTGTTGCGCACACGATGCTGCAGGTCGGCGAGCATCGACCGCTGGTGTTCTTCGGCCCGCGCAATGGCCGTGACGTCGATGAACGTGATCACGACGCCCGCCATGAAATTGTCGATGCTGCGATAGGGCAAGATCCGGGCGATATAGCGCGTGCCGCTGCCGGGCACCGTGAGCTCGCGCTCGGCGCTTGCCAGCGTCCGCAACACCTCGCGAAGGTCCTGGTCCAGTTGCTCGATCGGCACTGTTGCCTTGATATGCGAGATTGGCCGGCCGACGTCGGTTTCGACGAGGTGCAACACTTGCGTGATCGCGGGCGTGAAATTCATCACCCGCAGCTCATTGTCGAGGAAGACGGTTGCGATCCGGGCTTCTCCCAGGAAGTTCTTGAGGTCGCTGGTGGCACGGGTCAGCTCCTGCACCCGCTGCGTCAGCTCGCCGTTCACGGTCGTCAGCTCCTCGTTGACCGATTGCAGCTCCTCCCGCGAGATCTCCAGCTCTTCGTTCGCCGACTGCAGCTCCTCATTCAGCGACTGATATTCCTCGTTCGAGGATCTGAGCTCTTCGTTGGTGCTCTCGAGCTCCTCGATCGTGGCGTGCAGGCGCTCGCGGGTCGTCTTGAGCTCGCTCTCCAGCCGCTCGACATGCTCGCTGCGGATCGGCGAATTGAACTGACCGTCTGCCCCCCCGCCGGCGCGGGCGGGCCCGTCCCTGAACAGGACGACGAAATTCCGATGCCCGTCCAAGCCGTCCTGGATCGGCTCGACCGCGATCTCGACAAGCACGCGATGCCCGTCGACGGCGAACGAAACCTGCTCGGCCTGCACCGCCTGTTTGGTCTCACGCGCCCGGCCAAGGGCACTTCGCAACTCCAGTCGCAAATCGCGATGGACCAGGCTCAAGAGGTCGAGGGTCGCCGTTCCCGTCGTCGGCTCGAGATAGCGACCGGTGCGGCCCGAGAAATGCAGGATATGAAAATTGTCGTCCGTGATCACATAGGCCGGCCCATAGCGCTCCGCGATGGTCTGGGCACGGCGTTCAAGGCCGATGTCCAGGCCGAGATTCCTGACCGGCGGCAGCGCGACGCTCGTGCGCCTCGCGCCTGTCGCCACCGGAAACGCCGGCGACAGGCGCGTGCCGCTCTCAAGTCTCCTGAAGATTCGCGCGCGGCGGTCGAGCGGGGCAAACAGCTTGGGATGTCGCGTGACATTTTCGGAATTGCCGAGCAGCAGGAAACGTCCGGGCAGCAGTGCAAAATGGAACAGCGGGATCACGCGATCCTGCAACTCGGAATCGAGATAGATGAGGACATTGCGGCAGGACACCAGATCGAGCTTCGAGAACGGAGCGTCCTTGATGAAATTATGCTGGGAGAAGATGCACATCCGGCGCAACTCCTTCACCACGCAATAACTGTCGCCCTCCCGCACGAACCAGCGCGCCAGGCGCTCCGGCGTCATGTCGTTCCCGATGCCGGTGCTATAGCGGCCTGCGCGGGCAGTCCCGAGCGCGCGGCCGTCGATGTCGGTTGCAAAGATCTGCAATTGCGGCGAGGACTCCAGCGTCAGCATGTGCTCGCGCAGCAGGATGGCGATGGAGTATGCCTCCTCGCCCGTCGCGCAGCCCGGCACCCAGACGCGCACCTGCTCTCCCGCGGACTTGCCTTCGAAAATCCGCGGGATCACCTGTGTTTCCAGAACCTCGAATTCCCGCTTGTCGCGGAAGAATTCGGTGACGCCGATCAGGAGATCGTTGAAGAGTTTCTGGGCCTCGTCCTTGTCGTTGCGCAGGAAGTCGACATAGGCGGATATGTCCTCGATTTGCACGACCTGCATGCGCCGCCGCACCCCGCGCAGGAAGGTGTTCTGCTTATAGCCCCGGAAATCGTTGCCGGTCTTGCTGCGCAGGACCTCCGCAATCGGTGTCAGCGAAGCGAACGCGGCGGCCAGCGCTTCGTCGAGGCCCTGCTTCTGCTCGAGCTGGCGCAGATGCCGCGCATAGACCTGAATGTGCTCCGGGATCTGCTCTGGCCTCAGCACGAAATCAGCAATCGCGCTCGCCGAACTGGCCTCGGCCGGCTCGCCATCGCCGGCGTCGGACGTATGTTCCGCAATGGCAAGTCCGCCATGGTCCCTGACCGCCGCCACCCCCAACGTGCCGTCCATCCCTGTTCCAGCCAGAATGATGCCGATCGACTGCTCCGCCCGATCTTCGGCAAGCGACACCAGGAAGCTGTCGATCATCGCGCATTCGCTTGGCGCTTGCTCACCCTCACGAACTGCAAGGCGATCACCCAGCAAGGTGGTGATCATATTGGCAGGACAAAGGTAGATCGTCTTGCCATCGATCGACGCACCGTCAGTCGCCGCGGCCAGATTGACGCCGTCCAGCGTCTGGATTTGAGCGCGAAGCCAGGCTTCGTCGAGGGCTTCCCGATGCTGCATGACCAGCACGATTGCCTGGTCCGCCCCGAGCGCGAGGCTGGATAGAAAACGTTCTACGCTGTCCCGGGCACTGGCAGACGCGCCAAGGCCGATGATCAATGGCTTTCGCAGTCGTTGGCTTTCCGGCGATTGCGTTTCCCGACCTTCAGTCATTGACGTCCGTTCTTGATAGAAACTACGCCCGATTGCGGGCGTGCGCAGGCTACCCGAACGAGCTTGCCGGAGGAATAGCCGGTGCGGCGGTCGCCGTCGGCGCCATCCCGGCGACGGCCTGCCGACATGACGCAGTGCACCCTGATCGGATGCGTTCGGCTGGACACAGCTGATTGGCGACCGCAAGGGAACCGGTGGCCGCCTGGGGCGTTCTACGGGGAGCCGCGTTCATGGCAAAGCCATGCGGAAGCGGATGTTCCCAAATTGACCTGTTTGCTTTTCATCGGACCGGTCCTGGCAGGGTCACGTGACAACGACGGACGCCGTGGTCAGCGGATCACAGAAACCCTTGGCGGGCCGGCGCGTGCTGGTCGTCGAGGACGAATATTTCATCGCAGATGAGATCAGGCTAGCTCTCATTGATCTGGGAGCCGAAGTCCTGGGGCCGTTTGCCGACGTCCAGCATGCCGCCTCTTTCTTGAGAAGCGGTACCCAGATCGACATCGCCCTGCTCGACGTCAATGTCAGAGACGAAATGGTCTTCCCGCTCGCCCGTAAGCTGCGGTCGCATGGCGTGCCGTTCGTATTTACGACGGGCTACGACAAACTGTCGCTCGATGCCGAGTTTCAGGCCGTGGAACTGTGGCAGAAGCCGCTGAACCTCGCCGCTGCGCTGCCGTCGCTGGCCGATCTGGTCGGCCGCGGCCGATAGTCGTTACTGCCGGGCGCCATCCTCAGCGCCACATGGTCGGTGCGGCGCGTGGGGCTTTCGGCGCGCCGCTTGCTGGCGCGTTCGGCACGTCATCCCCCGTGTGCTTCCGCCCTGCTGCGAGTTTCGCACGTTGCGGCGCATCACTGACGATGCTCCCGCCCGCCGCATCGGCGACGGAACTCGCATGCTTGTCCGGTTCGGGATCAGGCATTTTCCCCTCGCATCATCCGGCGGATCATAGAGCACACGATAGCGCGCTCATCCGAAGCCGGATTCCATCTATGTTAATTCGCTGCCTGATTTTGTTCCGGGGGAACCCGTGTGGGACTTCGGCCACACCGCGGGGCCGGGCACGTGCCCGTTAACCTATGACAACGTCGGGCCCATTCGGTTGTGAAACAATTTGGCCACTCAATCCGAGGGGACGGCAATGCGCTTCGCCAATTCGACGGATGAAAGCTTATTCGCCTATTATGAGAGCGTTCGGCGGCAGGTCGTCAGCAGCAGCCATCTGGGCGAACGCTATCGGCTGATCGGCGCGAACCTGAAGCAATTTGCAGATGAATTGCAAGCCGAGATCGACCGCCGGCAGTTGCGCGTTCAGCCGATCGACTGGCCGCAGCATTGAGCGCTCCTTCGAACCCGCAACGCCGCGCCAGCGACACGCGCATCCAGCCAACCCGTTTCGCCGCGAGCGGCGTGATCGCGCGGTAGCAGCGCCCATCCAGTCTCGGCGGTCTGGCGCGCTCCGGCCCGTTCTCAGGTCGGCGGTGCAGGCCCGCGATGCCAGCCATTCATGGAGATGTGCAGCAACTTGATGGCACCGCGCAGCCTGCTCTCGATGGGCTCGCCTCGGAACCAAGCGTGCTCGGAGACGATTGTGTCGGTATGCGCTCGCACATTCCGCAAATGGTGCTCGTTCACGCAGGGCTGACAGGCTTGTCTGCGTTGCTCCTGACGACGCTGGGCTCGGAAGCGGTGAACGATTCTCTCACCCGTCTGATCTTGATAGCGGTGTTTTCATCATGGGCCGCCGTCGGATCGGGTATCACGGCTTTTCTCATGCTCAGCGTCGAGCAGGACAGCGCGCGCAACGCAAGCCGGCGTGATCCAAGACGCGCACTGCCCCGGTGAGCACAGCCGGGTTCCGGCGCGGCCGCGCGCAACGGCGAGAGCAACGATCCGTGATCATCGCTCCCGTGAGTGTCGGCGGGTCGTGAGGTTCAGGCGGCGGCTTGGTAATTGACCGCCTTCTCCGCAATCTTGGTCAGCGTGTCGTCGGTCTTCTTTTCTTCGGACAGGGTCTGGTCGAGCAGCTTGACCGCATCCTTGAGGTCGAGCTTCGCCGCCCAGGACTTCAGCGTGCCGTAGCGCGAGATCTCGTAGTGCTCGACCGCCTGCGCTGCCGCCAGAAGCCCGGCATCGAGCGCCGGCGTATCGGCATATTCCTGCATGACTTCCTTGCCCTCCTCGATAATGCCTTCGATGGCGTCGCATTTCTTGCCGCGCGCGGGCTTGCCGAGCAGCTCGAACACCTGCTCCAGGCGCTCGACATGTCCTTCGGTCTCGTCATGGTGCTTCTCGAAGGCGGCCTGCAGGTCCTGCGACATCGCGGCCTTTGCCATCTTCGGCAGCGCCTTCAGAATCTGCTTCTCGGCGTAATAAATGTCCTTGAGCGTATCGAGGAAAAGCTCGTTGAGGTCTTTCTCTTTGGTGGCCATGGATAAACTCCCTGTTAGAAGCAAACAACCTCCCGTGTCACGGAAACGTTCCAGGCGTCGCGAGCTCGCGCGGTGTGGACGGCGCGATCGACGGCTGCGCTTGTCGGCGAAGCGGTCGGGGTAACGCGGCACGTTCGATCACCGGTTACCCCGGCAAAACGGCAGGCGGCTCCTGGCCGGCGATATCCTCCATCTGTTGCAATTCGCGCTCGGCCTGGTGCCAGAACTCCTCGTCCCGCCCCTCCGGCCGTCCGGCCCGCTCCCACAGCTGATGGGCGCGGGCTCGTATCTGATCATCGGTGGGATTTGCCATCCTCGGTCTCCATTGCAGCTTCCTGATCACGCCATCCATTGATCCTCGCCGGGTACGGGAATTCGAATCGGCGACCGACGTCACGGAACACGGTCCGACCAAGGAACGCGCATTGGCCTGCTTTGTTGCTTCTCTTTGCCGACCATCCAGCCTCCTTGTCAGGATTGCTCTGCCGATGCCGTCCGTTCGAGATTTTCCGGATGTGTCGCCCGCTCCGAATCCGCGGAGCGGCTGGCTTGCCTTGTCCGACTGGACGGTCCTGCTCGCCCTCGCGGTGACGGCTGGCCTGCTTCTCGTCAAACGAAACTCCCCGTCCAAATATGCTCTCGATGCGGACGATGCCTCGCTCCAGGCGGATGCCGAGAACTTCCACGCGGCCCGACAGGCCGCAAGCCCAAAGGCGCGCGGCTGGACGGCCGGGCTGCAGCAGATCTATGACGGCATCTCGGAGCATCGCATCCTCGCGCTTGCCGCCGGCATGACCTTCTACAGCCTGCTCGCGATCTTCCCGGCGCTTGCCGCCCTCGTTGCGATCTACAGCCTGTTCGCCGATCCCTCCGCCATTGCCGCGCACCTGGATTCGATGTCCGGGATCCTGCCGGGGGGCGCGATCGATATTGCGCGCGACCAGCTCACGCGGGTCGCCTCCAAAGGGCAGCAGGCGCTCGGCTGGACCTTCCTGGCCGGACTCGTGGTCTCGCTGTGGAGCGCCAACGCGGCAATGAAGTCGCTGTTCGACACCCTGAACATCATCTACGGCGAGCGCGAGGCCCGCGGCTTCGTCATGCTCAACATCGTCTCGCTTGCGTTCACGCTGGCGGCCATCGTCTTCGGCCTGCTCGCCCTCGCGGCCGTCGTCATCCTGCCCGTCGTATTGAACCATCTCGGCCTGCCCGGCCGCACCGATGTCCTGCTGCGCGCAGGACGATGGCCGGGGCTCTTCATCGCGCTGACGATCAGCCTGTCCGTCATCTACCGCTACGGCCCGTACCGGCGATCCGCGCGGTGGCGCTGGATCAGCTGGGGGAGCGTCATCGCTGCCGTGCTGTGGCTCGCCGCATCCGCACTGTTCTCCTGGTACGCGGCCAATTTCGGCACCTACAACCAGACCTACGGCTCGCTCGGCGCCGTGATCGGCTTCATGACCTGGCTGTGGATCTCGGCAACCGCCGTTCTGGTCGGCGCGGAGGTCGATGCGACGCTGGAACGCGGCTTTTTCGCCAATTGACTTGATCGTTCGCGCGCACGGCGCGTTGGCTCTGATCGGGCGGCCGGACCAACGGACCGAACCGAGACCGCGCGCGAGAGCCGATGGAAAGGGAGACGATCGTGCCCAAGGAGAATGACCTGGAGGGCCCGCAGGACCAGGGCGGCAAGCATGGTGGACAAGCGGGGATGCCAAGCCCGCCTCGGCCGCCGGCAAACAGCGAGCACGATCCGGACGTCGCGCGCAAAGATGACCGCGGCGCAAAGCAGGACGGCTGACGCGGGGTTCGCTGTGCGACCAAGCCCGCATATCCATGCGGCGTCTGCGATGATTGGCGGATTTCTTAGCACAGGTTAACAAACGGACTGCTTCGTGCCGGGAACGATGACGTGACCGCGGCGCCGTGCGCACCGGCGCTCCGCCCACAGGAACCTTTGTGCCGGCCGCCGCTTTATCGGGACATTGGACGCGTGGAGGAGGACACCATGGACGGCCTGATCTATCTGGTTGGCTTGATCGTGATCGTTATGTTCATTCTTTCGCTGTTTGGCCTTCGCTGAGGTGCGCTCGCGATGACGATCGAAGCAATGGAAGTGATGGAAGCCGGCGTCACGCAGGATATCGCCGCCGATGAGTCCTGGACGCTGCAATGGACCCCGATCGTGGCGGGCGCCCTGGTTGCCTGCGCCGCATCCTCGATCATGATCACGTTCGGCGCGGCCCTGGGCCTCGGTGTCAGCTCGGCGGCGCCGACCTGGCGTGACACGTCGATTGCGCTGGCGCTGCTGTCGGGTCTCTACCTGATCCTACAGGCACTGATCAGCTTCGGCTGCGGCGGCTATCTCGCCGGACGCTGCCGCGCTCCCTATGGAGAGGTCGACAGCGACGTCGTCGAGAAGCGCGACGGAATGCACGGCGTCACCTCATGGGCACTGGCCGTCATTCTCGGGACGGGCCTTGCGGCGCTGATCGCCTTCGGCGCCACGGGCCGGCCGTCGAGCTTGACGCAGCCGGCCACGACGAGCGAGCCGTCGGTGATCAGCTCCGAAATCGATCATCTGTTCCGCGCGGAACGGCAGCCGCCCAGCATCGATCAGGCGCCGCTGCGTACGCAGGCGGGCCGCATCCTCATGATGTCATCGAGCCACAGCGGCATCTCCACAGACGACCGCGCCTATCTGGTCCGGCTGGTCACCGCAACGACGGGGCTGACCGGCCCCGATGCGGAGCATCGCGTCGATGCCGCCATCGCCGATTCCAGGACCGCAATCGCGCATGCGCGCGCCAGCACCGTCGTTCTCGCGTTTTCGATTGCCGCTGCGCTGTTGTTCGGCGCGGTCGCGGCCTGGGCCGGAGCCGAAGCCGGCGGCCGCCATCGCGACGGCGCCCCGCTGTCGAGCTGGATGCTCCACGCCAACAGCGTCGGTCGCAAGCGCGGGTCCTGGCAATGCTCACTCAGCCGGGGAGCCTAGCGTTGGAGCTTGCGCCCGCCGCTGCGGCGGACGCCTCTCATGGAGCAGAGGACTATGGCCGATCTCAGCAAGGGGCCGCGCGCGCCTCTGCTCATGCTGACCGCGATCGTGATGGCCTTGATGGGCGTGATGCTGCTGGCGGGAGGCATCTGGCTCGCCGCGCTCGGCGGATCGCCATACTACGCGATCGCAGCCATCGCGCTCATGATCTCCGCCTGGCTGCTCGCCACGCGCCGTGCGGAGGCACTGTGGCTCTATGCCGCGCTGCTGCTCGGAACCATGATCTGGTCGATCTGGGAAGTCGGGCTCGATTTCTGGTCGCTCGCGCCGCGCGGCGACATCCTGGTGCCGCTCGGCGTCTGGCTGCTGTTTCCCTTTGTCGTGTCGCATCTGTCGCCGGGCAGACGGGCCGCGCGTGGCGCCTTGGCCGCGGTGCTCGTGCTTGCCGCCGTCGTGCTCGGGCTGTCCTTGACCCGCGACCGTTTCGATCTCGCCGGCACGCTGGGGAGCGGTGGTGAGGTCGAGGTCGCCGAGACGCCGGCAAAATCCGATTGGACCGCCTACGGCGCGACCGGCGCCGGCACGCGCTATTCCGGACTGCAACAGATCAACAGCACCAATGTGAAGGACCTCAAGCTCGCCTGGCAGTTCGAAACCGGCGACCACAAGGGTCCCGATGATCCCAATGAGTTCACCAACGAGGCCACCCCGCTGAAGATCGGCGACCTGCTCTACACCTGCTCTCCGCATCAGATCGTCTTCGCGCTGGAAGCCGCAACGGGCAAGCTGCGCTGGAAGTTCGATCCGCAAATCCAGCACAACAAGGCTTTCCAGCACATGACCTGCCGCGGCGTCGCCTATCACCAGACGGCGCCCGGCGCCGTCGCGGCGGACGGCACGGCGGCCCCCGCCGAGTGCCCGAAGCGGATTTTTCTTCCCACCGACGACGGCCGGCTGTTTGCGCTCGATGCCGACACCGGCAAGCCCTGTGACGGCTTCGGCAATCACGGCGAGATCGATCTCAAGGACGGCAACGAGATCAAGACGCCGGGCTTCTATGAGGGCACCTCGCCCCCCGTCGTCACCGACAAGATCCTGATCATGGCGGGTGCGGTGATCGACAACTACTCGAACCGGGTGCCGTCAGGCGCGATCCGCGGCTTCGACATCTATTCCGGCCGGCTGATCTGGGCGTTCGATCCCGGCAATCCCGATCCGAACGAGATGCCATCGGACAGCCACCATTTCAGCCAGGGCTCGCCGAATTCTTGGACGGTCGCGGCGGTCGACGAGAAGCTCGGCCTGGTCTACGAGCCGCTCGGATCGAGCTCGCCCGACATCTGGGCCGGCAACCGAACGTCGGACGAAGAGCGCTACGATTCCGCGCTGGTGGCCCTCGACATAGCCACCGGCAAGCTGCGCTGGTCGTTCCAGAACGTGCACCACGATCTCTGGGACATGGACTTTCCTTCGCAGCCGAGCCTGATCGACCTGCACAGGGATGACGGCATCGTGCCGGCGATCTACATCCCCGCGAAAACCGGCAACATCTTCGTGCTCGACCGCCGCGACGGGCATCTGCTCGTGCCGGCCCCGGAAAAGCCGGTGCCGCAAGGCGCCGCACTGGGTGATCATACCGCCCCGACGCAGCCCTTCTCGGATCTGAGCTTCCGCCCTCGCCAGATGCTGACCGAGGCGCAGATGTGGGGCAGCACGATGTTCGACCAGCTGATCTGCCGGGTCAAATTCAAGCGGCTGCGCTACGAGGGACCGTTCACGCCGCCATCCGAGCAGGGCACGCTGGTCTATCCCGGCGATTTCGGCATGTTTGAATGGGGCGGCATCGCGGTCGACCCGCGCCGGCAGATTGCAATTGCAAATCCGCAATCCATTCCGTTCATCTCGCGCCTCGTGCCGCGCGGCAAGGACAATCCAGCAGCACCCGACGCGGCGCACCCGCCCGGAACGGAGCTCGGCGTGCAGCCGATGTATGGCACGCCCTATGGCGTAGACCTCGGCATCTTCCTGTCGCCATTGTCCATTCCCTGCATGGCACCGCCATGGGGGAGCCTGGCCGCGCTCGACCTCAGGACGAACAAGATCGTCTGGCGGCACCGCGTCGGCACGATCCGCGATGAAGCGCCGCTGCCGCTTCCGTTCAAGCTCGGCGTTCCCATGCTGGGCGGCCCCATGGTGACGGCGGGCGGCGTGGCTTTCCTCACCGGCACCATGGACGACTACATCCGCGCTTTCGATGTCAATGACGGCAAGCTATTGTGGGAGGATCGGCTGCCGGCCGGCGGGCAGTCGACGCCGATGACCTATGAGGTCAATGGCAAGCAATATGTCGCCACCGTCGACGGCGGTCACGGCTCGTTCGGCACCAGGCTCGGCGACTTCGTGCGGGCCTATGCACTCCCCGGCAACGACCAGGCGAGCCGCGACGCGTCGAAAAGCCGGTGACGCGCCGCCCTCGCCTCGCATCGTCCTGGTGCACCGCGCCTGACCGCCGCGGCCCCGGATACAGGCCATTGCCGGACGCGGGTGATCCAAACGGATTTCGAGATCGTTTGAGTGGACGAACGATACAGATGCATTGGGATGCTGAAACGCATACTCGCCATCGCCAAGTCCTATGGGACCTGCGCCGATCCGCTTTCCGACGTTGCCGCAAAGGTCGCTATGGTCGTCGCGTTCAATCAGCCGTTTTACCCGCTATATCTTCATGCAATCCTGGGTAAAGCAGCCTGGCCGGCCTGGCTGTCGCTGCTTTCGACCCCTTTTTTCATCTCTGTCCCCGGTCTTATTCGACGCAATCCGTTTGCCGGCCGTCTCATGCTCCCGGCCGCAGGGCTCGCCAACACGGTGGCCTGTACGAAAATTTTCGGCGTCGCGTCGGGAGTTGAACTTTTCCTCATCCCTTGTGCTCTGCTCGGAGCTGCTCTATTTCGTCCGAACGAGCGGCTGCAGACATTGCCCGTCCTTGCCCTGCCGTTCGCAATTTACTTGTTCATTGATCCCCGGCTCGGCTCGCCGATCATGGACGCGTCGGCCTCGCAGCTTCAGGGCGTTTTCGTCGTCAATGCCATGAGCGTTGGGTCCCTCATAGCGCTCACGGGCATCCTGCTCGCAAGCAGGATCGCTTTGGGAGGTATACCGCGCCCGTAGTCGTCGGAAATCCGAAGTTGCCTTCCGGACACCGGACGGCCGCAGGATTGCGCAGGGCCGATTGCAGAACATGGAGACCGCATGCGGCTTTTTGTCTTCGGACTGGGTTATTGCGCTCGGCACTTCATCGGACATTTTGGCGGCAGGTTCTCTCGTATTTCCGGCACCGTGCGCAGCGCGGGCTCACGAGCGCAGCTCGCAGGCGTCGACGTTCACCTGTTTCCGCAGCCGGGCGGTGGGCCCGAACTGGTCGAACGCCTGCAAGAAGCGGACGTACTCCTTGCTTCAGCCCCGCCCGGCAGCACCGGCGATCCCGTGATTGAAGCGTTTGGAGACATGCTCGGCAGGACCAGTCGCCAAAAGGCGATCTATCTCTCGAGCCTCGGCGTCTATGGAGACCACGGAGGCGCCTGGGTTGATGAGCAATCTCCCGCCTTTGCGAGCCTGCCCAGAACACGCGCACGGCTCGATGCCGAGCGGGCCTGGGAGCGTACGATGCCCGGCCGGGTCGCGATTTTGCGGCTTGGCGGCATTTATGGACCCGACCGCAATGCGATAGAAACTCTCCGCGCCGGCACCGCCCGGCGCATCATCAAGCCGGGTCGGGTTTTCAATCGCATCCATGTCGACGACATCGCCGCAGCGATCATGGCGGCGATCTTGTCGGATCGCGCCGGCACGTGGAACGTATGCGATGATGAACCAGCCCCTCCGCAGGACGTCATTTCCTACGCCGCAAGGCTGATCGGCGTCTCGCCTCCCGCCGAGGAGCCCTTCGAGACTGCCGAAATGTCGGCGATGGCCCGGAGTTTCTACGCCGGCAATTGCCGGGTATCCAATGCGAAGTTGAAGAGCGAGCTCGGCGTGAGACTGAATTATCCCGACTACCGCCGGGGATTGGATGCTCTCTGGGCAGCCAAACGCGACGGCATCGACCGGTAAGACAAGGCTGCTTGTTATCCAGCGCAGCGCAGCGCACGAGCAGGCCCGTATTTTATTGATCGCGAGAGGGCTCCGGCGCGGAGACTTGCGCCGGAGCCCCGCGGCAATCAAGAGGCGGGTGGTCTTTGACTGCCGCTTGGAGATCCAAACGTTTGCCGGGTCAAAATGGATCACCAGCCTTGGACGACGTAGCGAAACTGTCGGTCCCAGCCGCGTTTCAAGGCAATTTCGAGGTCAGTGATGGTGATGCATTGCCGACCGCGCGGGCGGCAGAAGCACCGTATCGATCACGTGAATCACCCCGTTCGACGCCTCGATGTCGGGCTGGATAACGTGAGCGTCATTCACCCGAACGCCGAACGTGCCGTCGATGCTCACCGGCTGTCCCTCCACGGTCGCAACCTGAAGCGACTTGCCGGCGATATCAGCAGCCTTCACGCGCCCGGGCACGACATGATACTTCAGGACGGCGCGGAGCTTGGCCTTGTTCTTCAGTAGCGCGTCGAGCGTTCCCGGAGGCAGCTTCGCAAAGGCTGCGTCGTTGGGCGCAAAGACGGTGAACGGACCTTTGCTCTTCAACGTCTGGACGAGGCCGGCCGCCTTGACGGCGGTGACGAGGGTCGTGAACGACCCGGCGGCAACGGCCGTGTCGACAATATCCGCGGCTTGCGCCGCGGCCGGCATCGCCAACCCCGCAAGCATCATGGCGCCGGCAGCAAGCGAACGAAATCCTAACTTCATTGGATGACTCCTGTGCGGATAATTTGATGCGCCAACGGAGCGGCAGCGCAGACAACGTATCGATATGCGTTTGCGAATGTGCGCCCCGACGACCGACACAGAACGGGCCGCGATCTCCCGTGGATTTGATCGGTCGTTCACGTTTTCGTGCACAAGCGCCCCGGACAGCCTCCCGTCGTGCACGCCCGGCCATTCGCGATGCAAAGTACCACTCAGTCCTGTGCCTGGCTCCGGCCCGCTAAGGGCGGCCCTTCAGGGTGCGCTCACTCAGGAGACCAGCCACCAGCTGATTGGGAAAACGCCGCTTCTGCACGACTGCATAAAAGGATTCCTTCACCTCCGGAATGCGACAATATTCGACGAGCGCGCCTGCCTCGAGCTCGTCCCGGACGACGATGGGCGGTGTGAGTGCGATGGCCTGGTGTTCGCGCGCGAGCAGGCGGAGCATCGCCATATCGTCGACTTCGGCAAGAACAATTGGACGAATTCCGGCGAGCTCCATAACGCGATCGAACCCGGCGCGGATACCGCTATCGAGGCTGGGGAGAAGCACGGGCTCGGTCCGCAAGTCCTCAGGGAAGCGAAATTTCCGCTTGCTGCGGCGCGGATGTCCCACGAGGCTGACGGGCTGTTCATTCAGCAGGTGATTGCGGAATGGCGTCCGGGCGTCACGCGGCGCCACGCTGTTGGCCAGAACCACGTCGAGAGCATGCGCCTCGAGCTGCGTGAGCAGATCACGCATCGTGCCGGAGCGCACGATGAGCTCGACGTCGTCTCGTCCGATCAGGGGACGCAAGAATTCGAGCTGGAAGTTTCGCGACAGCGTTGTCAGCGCGCCAACCCTCACGATCTGTCGAGCTGCGGCCGGACGCCCTTGCAAGGTGCTCATCAGCTCCTCGCCAGCCTGAAACACGGTATCAGCGTAGTCGAGCGCGATACGGCCGGCCTCGGTCAGCAGAAGGCGCTTGCCCGCGCGTTCGAAGAGCTGGTGTCCGATTCCGTGCTCGAGCTTCTGCAGCTGGACCGAAAGGGCGGACTGCGAGAGGTTCAGACGCTGGGCCGCCCTGGTCAGACTGCCTTCGTGGGCGACGGCCCAGAAGTAGCGCAAGTGGTTGTAGTTCAGGATCGGCATCCTCATCCTTTCATGAAAACGAACGAAACCATCAGATAAATGTATTTTATCTAATCTCGCTGCCGGCCTAGGTAAAGCATCGTCCTATCCCGGAGACGATCATGCCTTCGCCCTTCCTCTGGCTTTCCATCCTCGGTCCGCTGTCGCTTGCGATGCTCGGCTTGATACCGAACGCTGTAGCGGCCCGACGCACGCGCGCCGTCGTGACGGCCGCCCGGTATGCTGCAACGGGTGCGCTCACCATCGCCGTGGGGACAGGCGTCGCAGTCGCGGCTCTCGGCGCCATCCGAACGCCCGCGCTGAGCGTCCAGGGTATCGGCTTTTCGCTTTATCTGGACGCCTTGAGCGCGACGATGTTCGTTCTGGTCGCCTTCATTGGCCTGATCGTGATCGCCTACAGCGGAAACTACCTCGACGGGGATCCCCAGCAGGGCCGCTTCCTCTCGCGGCTTTGCGTCACGCTCGCCTGCGTCCTCGGACTGATCATTTCGGGAAACCTGTTCCAGCTTGCGTTGCTGTGGATCGCAACGAGCCTCGGCCTGAACGGGCTGCTCAAGTTCTACCCTGATCGGCCCGCCGCCGTGCTCGCCGCCCGCAAGAAGTTTCTGGTGAGCCGGCTCGGCGACCTCTGCCTGGTCGCGGCGATGGTGCTTCTGTATCGCGCGTTCGGGAGCCTCGACTACGCCACCCTGTTCGCGGCTTGCGAAGCCCTACGCCAACCGACTCCGGCGGGTATTCACGCCGCAGCTGCGCTCATGGTCATCGCCGCCGCGCTCAAATCGGCGCAATTTCCGATGCATGGCTGGCTCATCGAGGTGATGGAGACCCCGACGCCGGTCTCCGCGCTCCTGCACGCCGGCATCATCAATGCGGGCGGCTTTCTGTTGCTGCGATTCGCCGATCTCCTTGTCCTGTCGGCGCCCTCGCTCGACGGCCTTGCTCTCATCGGCGGCTTCACGGCGCTGTTCGGCTCGGCGGTGATGCTGCCCCAAAGCTCGATCAAGGTGTCGCTGGCCTACTCCACCGTCGCCCAGATGGGCTTCATGATGCTCGAGTGTGGACTCGGCGCGTTTCCGGCCGCGCTGCTGCACATCGTGGCGCATTCCTTCTACAAGGCCCATGCCTTCCTGTCGTCCGGCAGTGTCATCGACATCGCGCGGAATGCGTGGTCGCCGCCCCCCGGATCCAACCCGCATCCGGCCCGGCTCGTGCTCGTCATCGCACTGGTCGTGGGCATGACGCTCGGAGTGAGCGTGATGGCGGGCGCGAGCCCTGCCGAGAAGCCTGGCCTGTTTGCACTGGCTGCGGTCATGATGTTCAGTCTCATTCACCTCATTGCCAGTGGCATCGACGAGCAGCCCAGCGTTTACGTCGTCATGCGCACCGCGGCACGCGCGGTCGTGGTCGCCGTCGTCTTCTTCGGCCTGCAACTCGGCTTCGAGCGCCTGCTGATCAGTGCCGGCCCTGCGGCCATGCCTCACCACGGTCCGATCGAGCTCGCGATTGCCTGTCTCGTGATCGTGTCGTTCAGCGCGCTGACGGTGTTTCAGAGCCTTCTGCCGTACCGGCAAGACAAGGCGTCTTGGCAAAGTCTGTACGCCCACATCTACAACGGGCTTTACGTCAACACACTGGCGAACCGCTGGATCATCAGGCTGTGGCCCAGTCCGCCGCCACCGCGAACCCATGCGCTGCATGCAAACGTTCATATGAGAGGAGTGCAAGCGTGACCGTCGCCGCCGTCGCCGTCAGGCAAGAACCTGCCCTCCCCGTCAATCAAACCGTCAATGCCGAGGCGCGGCGCCACGTTGTGGAGACAGCCATTGCGTCGGCCTGCAACCGCATCGCGCCGCTCTGGCCGCTGAAGCACTTTGTCGCCGTCAATCCATTCCTCGGCTTCAGCGACCACACCTTCGCGAGCACCTGCGCCACCATGCGGCGCGTGGCGAGAGTCGACATGCTGATGCCGCGCGGGTTTTATCGACAGGCTCTTGCCGACGGGCTCATTGAGGATCGCGATATCGAGGCCGCGCTCGCGGATTCACCTGTTTCCTTGGCATTTCTCGGCTCCGTCGAGGCAGTCAGACGCGCAGCCGCCTGTGATCCAAAAGCCGCCGAAAGTCCCGGAGCGGCCGTAGCCACTGTGGCCGAAGTGCTGGACAGGCTGGCGGCCGGCGACCGGCACGTGTCGCGGACGGCGTTCATGATCGACGAGATCTCACGCTGGTGTGCCGCCTATTTCGACCAGGGGCAGTCGGTGTGGCGGCTGCCGGCGCGCAGCCAGGGCCTCTATGCAGCATGGCGAACGTCCATGCGGCACAATCGAAACCCGGAAGTGATGGGCATCAAGGGGTTTCGCGCGGCTGTCGCGGCGATGCCCAGCGATCCCGTCGAGGCGATCTGCTCCGTGGTCGAGGCGCTCGGAATTCCCACGCCCGCGATCGCCGACTATCTCTACCGTGCCCTGTTCGACATCAACGGCTGGGCAGGCTACGCGAGGTATCTCGTCTGGAACAACGCGCTCTATGGCAGGCCGGACGACACGCTGGTTCAGCTCTTGGCCGTCCGGGTCGCATGGGGCTATGCGTTGTATCTTCAGCGGTTGGACGAGCCGTTTGCGACGGCCTGGCGCCAAGCCATGACGGAGGCGGCCGCGGTCCCGGGCGATGCGCCGCTGGGCCAGGATCATGATCTGTGCATCGACCTGGTTCTCCAGGAAGCCTACGAGAAGGCCTATCAGCGGCGGCTGATCTCTCGGCTTCGACGCCCGCGACTGCAGCGCGGCGCGTCGGCCGACCGCCCGGCCGTGCAGGCCGCGTTCTGCATCGACGTGCGTTCGGAAATCTACCGACGCGCGCTGGAGACGGTCAGCGGCGACGTGGAGACGATCGGCTTTGCAGGCTTCTTCGGCTTTCCGATCGAGTACGTTCCGATCGGAAAACTCCGCGGGGGAGCCCAGTGTCCGGCACTTCTGAAACCCGCTTTCATCGTCTGCGAGGGGGTTGACGGCGCGACGGATGACGAAGAGCAGGACATCCTCGCCTTGCGTCGCTTGCGCCGGCGCGCGGCGAAAGCCTGGAAGTCGTTCAAGGTGGCGGCGATCTCGTCCTTCACCTATGTCGAGACGGCCGGCTTGCTGTTCGCCGGGCGCATCGCCACCGACTCTCTCGGCCTCACAAGGACAGTGCCGGATCCGAAGACCGACGGGCTGGATCGGGACGTGATCGGGCGCGTTGCACCCCATATCGCGCCGCGCAGAATCGCGGGACGACAGACCGGCTTCGACGTGCAGCAACGCATCGACATGGCCGAACGGGTGTTGCGCGCGATGTCGCTTACCGGCGGATTCGCGCCGCTCGTGCTGCTGACCGGTCACGGAAGTACCACCATGAACAATCCGCACTCGTCGGCGCTCGATTGCGGCGCATGCGGCGGTCACACCGGCGAAGCAAATGCGCGGGTCGCGGCGGCCATCCTCAACGATCCGGACGTCCGCTCCGGTCTCGATGATCGGGGAATCGCGGTACCGACCGATACATGGTTCCTGGCTGCACTCCATGACACGACCACGGACATTGTACGGATCTTTGACGAGCATAAGCTGCCTCCCAGCCATGTTGACGCGCTGAAGGTCCTGAAGGGCCTGCTGCGCGACGCCTCGCGGCTCGCCCGCAAGGAGCGGGCCGGCGCCCTTGGGATCAAGGCCCGCCAGGAGCATCAGATCGTTCGGCGAAGCCGCGACTGGTCGCAGGTCCGCCCCGAATGGGGCCTGGCCAGAAACGCGATGTTTGTTGCGGCGCCTCGCAAGGTCACGCGCGGCATCGATCTCGGCGGCCGGGCATTCCTCCACGATTACGACTGGCGGCTGGATCAGGGGTTCGGCGTGCTCGAGCTGATCATGACCGCACCGATGGTGGTCGCGAGCTGGATCAATCTCCAATATTTCGGCTCGACCGTAAACAACCGCGCGTTCGGAGCCGGCAACAAGGTCCTGCATAACGTTGCCGGCACCATCGGAGTGCTCGAAGGCAATGCCGGCGATCTGAGGGCCGGCCTGCCCTGGCAATCCGTGCATGACGGCCGCCTCTTCGTGCACGAGCCGCTCCGACTGAACGTGATGATTGCAGCGCCCCTGGATGCCATCGACCGCGTCATTGCCAAGCACGAGAGCGTGCGGGAGCTGGTCGATAACGGATGGCTGCATTTGTTCGCGCTGTCCGATGCGGGATCGGTGTCGCACCGATATCGGGGGCAGCTCACCTGGGAGGCGCTGCCTTGATCGGCCTCAACTCGCATCTCGCCCGGCTCGAGGCGGAGGCGATCCACATCCTGCGCGAGGCGATCGCCGAGGCGCGCAATCCCGTGATGCTGTTTTCGGCCGGCAAGGATTCGACCGTGCTCGCTCATCTCGGGCTCAGGGCGTTCTATCCGGGCAAGCCGCCATTTCCGCTGCTGCATATCGACTCGACCTGGGAATTTCAGTCGCTGCTCACATTTCGCGACGCATTCGCTCGCGAGTACGGTTTTCAGCTCCTCGTTCACGCCAACGAGGAGGGCCGAGCGGCCGGCATCAATCCATTCGACCACGGCGAACGCTACACCGAGATCATGCGAACCGAGGCGCTGAAGACGGCGCTCGACGCCGGCGGATACGACGTGATTTTCGGCGGAGCGCGTCGCGACGAAGAAAAATCCCGCGCCAAGGAACGCGTGGTTTCGATCCGCAGCTCGAGCCACGGCTGGGATCCGCGCCGCCAGAGACCCGAATTGTGGCAGCTCTATAATTTTCGTCTTCAGAAGGGGCAGTCGGCCCGGGTTTTCCCGCTCTCCAATTGGACCGAGGCCGACATCTGGACATACGCCATCGCCCGTGGGATCCGGCTGGCGCCGCTCTACTTTGCCGCACCACGTCCGGTGGTCTCGCGGGGCACGGCCCTCATTGTCGTCGACGACGAAAGTCGGATGCGGTTCCAGCCACAGGATGCCGTCGAGATCAGACGCGTACGCTTCCGCACGCTGGGCTGCTGGCCGGTGACCGGTGCGATCGAGTCGGACGCGACCGATCTTGCCGCGGTGGCGCGTGAGACGCTGTCGGCCTCCGTGTCGGAAAGACAGGGCCGCATCAGCGACGGCGAGGACGGCGGCTCGCTCGAGCAGAAGAAGCGCGAGGGGTATTTCTGACGATGCTTCCCGATCCGCCCTTCCCTTGCCGCACCGCAGCCGTGATTGCGACCATGCACGCCAAGGAGCGCGCCATCGCTCCCGTGCTGGTGCGCAATCTCGGAGTCGAGGCGATGCTGGCGCCGGGGCTCGATACGGATCGCTTCGGCACCTTCAGCCGGGAGATCGAGCGGGTCGGGTCACAGCTGGACGCTGCGAGAGCGAAGATCGCGGCCGCCTTTGAGATCGTCCCGAGTGCGCGCATCGCGGTAGCGAGCGAGGGCAGCTTCGGGCCGCACCCGGTGGTCCCATTCCTGCCGTTGGGCCGCGAGCTCGTCCTGCTTGTCGACCGCGAGACGGGGCTGGAGCTCGCCGGTCATGACGCCAGCTCCAAAACCAATTTCGCTCACCAGCTTTGCACCACCCCGGACCAGGCACTGGCCTTCGCGAGCCAATGCAGGTTTCCGACGCACGGCGTGATCGTCATCGGGTGCTCCGGCGACGAGCCCGATCCTAAGCGATGTCTGATGAAGGACATTGCGAGCCATGCCGCGCTCGCCGAGGCGGTCCACTCGGTTATCGCCGAATGCGGTGCGGCCTTTGTCGAGACCGACATGCGGGCCCATCGCAACCCGACCCGCATGATTGCGATCCGTCGCGCCACGAGAGATCTGGTGCGCAGCTTCCGGCGCCGCTGTCCGCAATGCGGTCAGCCGGGATTCGATGTCAGCGAGCGCGTCCCGGGATTGCCCTGCGGCTGGTGCGGTGAGCCGACGCGGCTGCCCCGCAGCGAAATAGCGCGTTGTCGATCGTGCGGCCATCGCCTGGAGCGACCGGCCACAGCAACTTCCTTTGCCGATCCCGGCCACTGCGAAGGCTGCAACCCATGAACGCGAAGCGGAGAGCATCGATATCCCGATCTGACGAGCTGCTCGTGGAGGATTGCGAACGACGGATATCCTGATCGACCTTCTCGGTATCGCGTAGCATCGATACCGCCGCGCGTGCCGCATCAACGGGATCGGTAAAGGTGACGGGAGCCGCGCTGACGCTGTAGGTCGCCGCTTCGCGCCCAAGGACACCAAAAAGGCCGAACCGGATTCCGCCGCGTTCAATTGACAAGATACTTACGAATTCGACCTTGTCCGCCGAGCTGCTGAAGTCTGGCGACGGTCTGCGCCGGAGCGCTGAAATCCTTGGTCGCCAGTATGGCGGGCACTTGCCCCGCATCGACGGCAGCACCGATGGCGGCAGCCGTGCCCTGGGGCCCGAAGTTGAAGTCGTGGTTCCCGAACGTCGTGGCATCGCAGCCAAGTATTACTAACAGCCTACTCTTGTTCTTCATCGCAAGCTACCGATCCGCTTGCTTTAATAAGTTGAGTTGCTCAAACCGTCTTGACTTATGTCAAGCCGGAGACCTTGACCGGGTGTTTCCTTTCAAAGGTTCAAAGGAAAGAGCACAGCCATGGCCACCAGGCGAGAGTTTGTACAAGCGCTTCCAGCAGTGGGCACAGCATTCGCGGTCGGAGGTCACTTGGTGCTGGACGACGGTCCCGCGCAGGCCCAGGGAGCCGCGGCTCCGTTGGCCGGGCACTTCCATCCCAAGGGCAAAGCGCCCTCAAAGTTTACTTTGGATGCGCTCCGGCAGGCGCGCGGAGACCTGCCGTTCAAAGACACGAGAGATTTTGACGAACAGAAGCGGGGCCTTATCGCTCCGATGCAAGACCTCAAAATCATGGCGGACGCGGGCCACGTGGCTTGGGACATGGAGCGGTTTCAGTTTTTGGACAGGCAGGAAGACTTCGACAGTATTCACCCCTCGCTGCTGCGGCAGTCCAAGTTGAACAACAATTATGGACTGTACGAGGTGATCCCGGGCATCTACCAGGTTCGCGGCTTCGATCTGTCCGACATCACCTTCATCCGCGGCAAGACCGGCTGGATTGTCTTTGACCCGCTGGTGAGCAAGGAAGTCGTTCGCGCCGCTTGGAAACTGTTCCAGCAGCATGTTGGCCAGGGCCTCCCGGTTTCGGCCGTGATCTACTCGCACACCCATGGCGATCATTGGGGAGGCGGAAGAGGACTCGTCGACGAAGCCGATGTCAGGTCCGGCAAAATTCCTGTCATCGCGCCTGTCGATTTCATGCAGTTCACGATCTCCGAAAACGTTTATGCCGGCAATGCCATGAACCGGCGCCTGTTTTTCCAGTATGGCCTGCTGCTGCCAGCTAGTCCGCATGGTTATGTCGGTCAGGGCCTCGGTCAGGCCGTGTCCTCCGGCGCGACGGGACTGATAGCGCCCACCCGCTATGTCGAAAAGCCTATCGAGGAATTCGAGGTCGATGGCCTCAGGATGATCTTTCAGAACACGCCGAACACCGAAGCGCCCCGGGAGATGAACACCTACATTCCCGACATGAAGGCGCTTTGGATGGCCGAGAACGTCATTGCCTCGCTTCATAACATCTACACCTTGCGCGGCGCGCCGGTGCGCGATCCGCTGAACTGGTCGAAGTATATCGGCGAGGCGCTCTATCGTTTCGGTCTGGAGGCCGAAGTCATGTTCGCCTCCCATCACTGGCCGCGCTGGGGCAATGCCAGGATTCAGGAAGTTCTCCGCGGCCAGCGCGATCTCTACGCCCACATGAACAACCAGGTGCTGCACTTCGCCAATCAGGGCGTGACCATCAATGAAATTCACAACGTCTATGAGGTGCCGAAAGGTCTGCAGAGCAAATGGTACTGCCGCGGCTATCACGGCTCGCCCGAACATAACAGCCGCGGCGTCATCCAGCGCTATCTCGGTTTCTGGGATTGCAACCCGACCACCCTCATTCCGTTGTCACCGCGCGACTCTGCGCCTCTCTATGTCGAGATGATGGGAGGGTCGGAGAAAATCATGGCACGGGGCCAGCAACTACATGACGAAGGGAGGTATCTCCTCGCCTCGGAGATCGTGAACAAGCTGGTTCAAGCCCAACCCCAGAACCAAGCGGCCAAGGACCTGCTGGCGGACATTTTCGAGCAAATCGGCTACCAGCAAGAAAATCCAGGCCTTCGGAACAGCTTCCTCGCCGGCGCCTACGAACTGCGCACCGGAATTCCCCAAGGACAGACGGCCAGTTCAAGCAGTCCCGACGTTATTCGCGCAATGTCAACCGAGCTCTTCCTGAATTTCCTGGGCATTCGCATGGACAGCCGCAAGGCCGAAGGAATGAGGTTCACGATCAATCTGATCACGCCGGACAACGGCGATAAATTCATCGTGGAGATGGAAAACGCCACGCTCACGAACATCCAAGGGTTCCTCGCCAGCAAGCCCGACCTGACACTCACCGTCAATCGCTCCGATCTCGAGCAGACGATGACGGGAGCAAAAACGCTCGAAGCCCAAGTTGCAGATGGAACCGCCAAGGTCGAAGGCGACGCAAGCATCCTGAAGCAGCTCGCTTCGACCATGGTGGAGTTCGATCCCCGCTTCGAGATCATGCCGGGGACGAAGGGCAAGACCGTCTTGGCGAAGGAGGACCCGTACGAAGCGGATGATGTGGGCCCGCCGATCGCAGAATAGGTCCATAAGGGCTCGGTATCCAGACCAGGCGAAGGCTGAGTGTTAGTCAGAAGGAAGTGAGGATATGACAGGATTGAATCCATTGGCGACCTTTGGCGCTGCGGTCGCAGTCGCCTTCGTTGCAGACGTCAGTTGTGCGGCGCCGCTCAGCCATGGAGCGGATGCTATAGCTAAGGCCAGCGCGACCTCGAACTTGGTTGAGCAGGTGCACGGTACCCACCGCGCGTGTGTGCGCGGTTGGGTTCACCGCTGGGGTATCGTGCGTTGGCATCGCCATGTGGGAGTGACCCACGTCCCTGTCCGATGCTGAAGGCTCTGAGTTTTTGAATTGGTACGGCGAGGTCTGTTTCGGGTCGCGTCGATATTGCCATGTTTGCGCTGTGGTCGGCTCTCCACAATACCGGACACTACCACATCGGTCCCGCGTCGGATCTGGAATAACCGGTACGGCGGCCGCGGCTCCTGCATCCTTGCCTCGGTCGATGGCGAACATGACGCGCGTGCGGCTGCCCAATGGTCGGCACAACGACTGCACAAGCGCATGCGGACCGAGAACGGCGGCTACCGCCGCGATCACCTTCGCGCATTCGCCCAGCGGGTCGAAGCGATCAGAAAGAACTGCGCGTCATGGGATTGAGGAGCGTGCTCCTGCGCACGCTGGTCGCTGCTTCAAGCGCAAAAACGGCCGGTTTTGGCAAACCCAGCTCTGTACCGAAGTGGCGCGCTCGGAAGGATTCGAACCTCCGACCCTCGGAATCGAAATCCGATGCTCTATCCAGCTGAGCTACGAGCGCAAGGGCTGTCCGGATAGCAGACTTGCCGGAAAACTTCCACCCGGCCGACGAACCGGAATCGGACCAAAAATGGCCCTTTCCCCGTCAGCTGCGGTTTCCCAGGCGGCGCGAGAAGACGCCGATCACCAGCAGTCCGAATACGAGCAAGGCCGTCAGCAATGCGTCAGCGCGGATGGTGTGGCGGGGAATGCCGAAATCATTATGGGCGAGATCGGCAAGCCAGAACGCGGCCGCGGCCGCAATGGCCAGGGCGATCATGAGGGATGTGAGTTTCGAGACATGCATGAGCGCGACTATGCGTCGGCCCGGACGAGGACGCAACCCTTGGTGCTTCGCTCGGGCGTCCCTTGGCGCGTCCCTTCACGAGTCCCTTGGGGCCTTCCTCGGCAGCCCGCGCCCGCGCTATTCGCCGACGCAGTTCTGCACAAAATCGCGGCGCTGCGGGCCGACCACCTTCTGGTCGATGGCCTGCTTCAGACAATCGAGGCGCGCCTGCTCGACGCACAGCTGCATCTGGTCGGCACGATCCTGGCCCTGAAATCTCTGCGAGGCTGCGCGGCAGATGAAGCGCCTGGAAGGATTGACCGGCGCAGCCGGTGCCGTGACGGTCTGCACGGTCGGCGCGGCGGGCGAAGCTGACGGCGGATTTGGCGCAGGATCCGCCGAAGGGCTCGCGGACTGGGCCAGCGCTTCGATAGCGAGCACCACGGAGCCCGCGACGAGCAGGCCGCCCACGGTATATCTCATCGCTCACCCCTCTATCGCCGATGATGGCCAAAGATTAAGAATGCGCGGCCTGAATGCAACGTGAATGGCCCCTTCAGCGCGGGTTAAGTGCCGCGGGCTCCGGGCAAGCCTCGCCTCACCTAGCACTTGCCTACAGGTTCTCCTCAAAATCCTCGGCCGACATGCCGAAGGCTTCCATGGCCTCATCCAGATAATCCGCCAGCATCGGCGTGCCGATCAGATAGGTCGCGGTGCGGTTGTTGTGGGCCTGAAGAGCCTGCGCGCGCAGGTCCTGGAAATTGCCGATCTCGCCATCGCCGCGGCCGAGCCACATCAGCGCGACCAGGTCGACCTGCTCGTCGACATTGAGGCCGCGGATGAAGCTTGCGAGCTCGGAGCGATCGGTTCCACCCCCGCGCGACTCGGGACCGTAGCCGGCGTCGTCATCGGCGAAGTCGGCCATCAGCTCCGGCTCGTCCGTCTCGATCTCGGCCTGGCGCGCCTTGGATATGACGAAAAATACCTTCTCCGGTGAGATCGACAGGTTTGGAACGCTAGCCATGGCATCTCCTCTGCGCAGCACCGGCCAAATCGCCGCGGCGCCCTCAGGAAAACGCTAGGCGCGCCACGTCTGGGCGACGTTGCGCGAGATCAAAGGGGCCCGGGCGCAGGAGCCGGCAACGCACGAAATTGTGAGCGGCCCCTGCCCTGATTTCGCCCGCCAGAATGACCATCGTAACACTGGCAAGGCATTGAAAGCGTTAGGGATTGTTGTAGCGATGCAGTTGAGGATGACGGTTTTGGTTCCGCTGGCGCTTGTGGCGCTGATCGCGGCGGTTCCGGCGGCGGACGCGCGAGCCCGCCACCATGGCGGATCCGGCGGCCATCATGGCCTGGCCGGCAGCGGAGATCCGCACCGCGGCGGCGCCTTTGCCAGCGACCATCGGCACGCCGACGACAATTATGTGAAGGCGGCGGCGGAAGAAGAGGACAAGCTGCTGGACAGCAAGATCAAGAGCATCTGCCGCGGCTGCTGATGATGGCCGATTGGGGCCGCGCGGCCTACAGGATTACCAGAGCAGGCCGAAACGGGGCTGCTGGGCCACCTGCATCCGCCCCCCTTGCGGGTACTGCTGGGGATAGCCGTAATAGCCCTGCTGGGGGTAATAGCCCTGCTGTCCATAGGGCTGGGGCTGCACGTGCGCCCGGGCGACCCGGCGTTTGACCACAGGCTTCGGGTCCGGCTTCTTCACGTCGGCAGCGGCCTGCTCCTTGGGCTCCTCGGCCGGCAGCTGGGCAAAAGCCTCGCGAACCCTCGCTTTCGCGGACGCGGACCCCTGCTCCTGGGACGGAACCGCCTGCGCAACCTTGGCGGGCGCGGCGGTTGCGGGCATCTGGGCATTGGTATCGAGAACGATGCGTTCCGGCCATTTCTGCTGGGAGTGGATCCGAATCTCGGGAACGTCCGAGGCGGAGGCGACCGTGCCGTCGTCTGCCGGCGGTTTCGGCAACACCGCGGCGCACAGCAGCAGCAATGCGAACAGCACCCCGCCGACATACATGAAGTATCGCATCACCAGCATTTTGAGCACCACTCCGCCGCGCCGATGCGCGAAACCACCCCCGCCTCAACAGGTGGTATGTTGATTTGTTCCTGGACAGGGGCACCGGTTCAACGACGGCGATAACATTTTCGCCATCGCTGCGGCCCCGGCGGACATCCAGGTCGACGTTCAGCGCCGCTTATGCCGAGCCTTATGCTAAGACCGGCTTGCCGAGGCCAGTGCGCATTTCGCCTTGCTGGCGTTAACGTTGACGAAGCCGATATGCAGCCGCGCGAAGCTCCCGTGGCTGCGGTCCCAATCGATCAATTGGTCGCACCGAAATGGTTCCCGCAGATCTCGACGACGGGACGGCGCGAGCCGCGCGGCATCAAGGCCAAGGGATGGAAAGAACCGGACGCGGCGGTTAAGGTTGCGACATGGGCGCGGCCGACAAGCGGGCCGACGTTAAGGCTGACCGCGCGCCGCAAGCCTGATGGGGAAAACCAATGCCGATCGTTACCTGGGATCACGTTCACCTGCGCACGCCCGATCCGGAGGCGATGGCAGCCTGGCTCGAGGACGTGCTCGGCGGCGTCATCATCCGCGGGCACGGGCGCATCGACGTCAAGCTCGGCGGCGCCAACATCTTCATTGCCAAGGTCGAGCCCGGCGACGGCGTCAACGCGCCACCAACCACCCCCTATCAGGGGCTCGACCATTTCGGCCTGGCGGTGAAGGACATCGACGCGGTAGCCGCCGAGATCAAGGCCAAAGGCGTCGCGTTCACCAAGGAGCCGACCACCATCCGCCCCGGCGTGCGCATCTGCTTCATCCGCGGCCCGCAGGGCATCTCCATCGAGCTGCTGGAGCGCGATGCGAAATATGCGTGACGGGTGATGCCAGGATGGGTCGAACGGAGCGAAACCCATCCTGCAAAGCCAAGCTTTCTACGTCATGCTTCCGGCCTTCGCCGTGCTGCGGCGGACAAGCCATCGCGCCTGACAGATCAGGTCATGCTTCCCGGCATGAAGCAGCGGATCGAGACGCCGAGATAGCCGCGGATCGGCCAGACCATGGTGCGACCGATCCGGTTCGGCTCGGTGATCACGGCCTCATCCGGCACGTCGACCCATTCGCCGTCGAGCCGCACCCGGTAGTGACCATTGGCCGTTTCCCAATCGACGTCGGACACCGCGGTGCCGTCGGCATCCGAGCAGCAGGGCCCCTTGCCCGAGCGCAAACTCTCGAACCATTTGTGCAACTCGGGATTTTGCGCCGCGTAGCGCCCGTCCGGATCGCGGGCCTGTGAAGCCTGCGCCGCCAGTGTCACAAGCACTGCGGCGCACGCCAATCGAAGCGGTACTTTCCAGCGGCCATCGCGACGGTGTGGGTAGTCTTGATATGCATACGCGTCACTGAACTGACGCGGCTCATGGCCGCCGGAATTAATCCAGTTGCTCATTTCATCATGCTCCAGCACCTACCCCAGGGTGCGCTGATAGCTATGCATTAAGCGGGCCAACTGCAGATTCGCTCAATACGGAGGACTACGGGACGCGGGGCGAATGACGGTGATATCCCAAGCGAATGCACAGCCCGTCGCCGCATCGGATGTCCGGCGAAGCGCGCCGGCACGACAACGCGCGAGGCAATGTGAAAGCTCGCCGGGTTTATTCCGACAGCTGCACTGCGCTGATTCCGCCCGCGAGGGAATCGCCCGGTGGCGTGCCGCCAGGAAAAGGTATTTGCGCAAGCGCGAAGTTTGCGCAGCTGCTGCCTTGTCAACCTGTCGCGTTGACGCCTGAGCCTGCGCCCGCCACAATGCGCCCAAGCTTACTGGAACCGGTCTCTGGGGACATGAAGAACGGTCTGTACTCCATCCATGTGAGCCTGCTGGATGGGCGCGTCGGCAAGGGCAGCGGCGTGGTGGTGTTCCGCGACGGCAAGATCGTCGGCGGCGACGCCTATCTCTATTACACCGGCACCTACACGGTGAAGGACAACACCTTCAAGGGCGAGGTGCTGATCCGTCGCCACACCTCGAGCAAGGATGACAATCCCCTGTTCGGCGGCCCGAACCCGGTCGGCGTCGGCGTCTCCGGCACTTTCACCGACAAGGATGCCGTGATGAACGGCACCGCGCTGGTCGGCCGATCGAGTCAGCTGTTCGGCGCGACCCTGCGCAGGCTTGCGGATATCGACTAGGGCGAATTCTTGCCCAGCCTCGACGGGCGGCGGCCGGCAAACCCTGTCAAGCCCCTTTGTCAAAAATATTCTTATTTACAGAATTTCGGATTTGACGCATAGTCGCGCCCGTTCCGCGCCGATGAGAGGGGCGTACGCGTCGTCACGAACGTGGGGCGGAATGCGGTGGACGCGAAGAGCCGATCGACGTGCGGCGAGCTTTGCGGACGGCGAAATTGCGTGGTCCTGGCGCCCCGACGCTGGCGCCAAGTTCCGGCTGTGCTCCAAAGGCGCATCCGGGACGACGGTGGCAAACGAGCATTGGTTCACCGAGGAGAGCGCCTATAAGCCGTAAACCACTGCGCAGGGAAGGCCGGTCGTCACCGCCTGTACCTGTGGTCTTTCGCGCTCGCGCAACTTTTCTTTGCGCGGGAGCCCCGGGTGCAGCGGCCGCCCGGCCTTCCCTGCGCCCTCTCGCTTTCGACGAGGGCGACGCATGACGCATAGCTCGGGCGACACGCGCCGCGAGAATGCTGACTCATGTCGCTCCTGGCGTTATCGGCGAGCGCAGCAATCCAGAGATCACGCCGGACGAGGACGACGATGAGTTCGGCTGTTCGAAATTCGAATCCAATGCCCCCTACTCCGCCGCCTGCTCCAAGGGAGCGGTGCGCGGCAGGATGATCTGAATGCGGGTGCCGCCGCCGGGTTCGGAATCGAGATCGAGCCGGCCGCCGAGGCGGCTGGTGACGATGCTGTAGACGATATGCAGTCCCAACCCGGTGCCGCCCTGGTCGCGGCGGGTGGTGAAGAAGGGGTCGAAGGCGCGGCGGCGCACGTCGAGACTCATGCCGATGCCGTTGTCGGCGAAGATGATCTCGACATTGTCCTTGCCGGACTCGCGCGCGGAAATCTCGATCACCCCGGGCCGGCCGTCGGGGAAAGCATGCGCCACCGCGTTGAGGAACAAATTGGTCAGCACCTGGCCATAGGGACCGGGATAGCTGTTCATCATCAGGTTCGGCTGGCAGTCGACCTGCAGCGTCAGATTATGCTTGCGCATGCCAGGCCGCAGGCTGAGCACCACCTGCTCCGTCAGATCGGCGAGATCGAAGCTGCGCTGGTCGGAATAGTTGCGGTCGGCGGCGACCTGCTTGAACGACTGGATCAGCTCCGCAGCGCGGTTGAGATTGGCGACGAGCTGCGAGGACGCGTCGCGGCTGGTGGCGAGGAATTCATTGAGGCTGGAGCGCCGCAGCTCGCCGCGCGCCACCTCCGCGGTGAAATTCGCCGTCTTGCGCTCGAGCGCCGAGGCCACCGTCAGGCTGATGCCGACGGGATTGTTGACCTCGTGGGCGACGCCGGCGACGAGGCGGCCGAGCGCGGCCAGCTTCTCCGCCTCGATCAGCGAAGCCTGCGTCTCCCGCAGGTTTCGCAGCGCGGTCTCGGCGGCGTCGCGGGCCTTGCGCATCTCCTGCTCGCCGCGCTTGCGCTCGCCGATGTCGAGCGCGACCGTGACGATGCGCTCGATCTCGCCGTCGGCATCGAGCAGCGGCAGCTTGTTGACCAGCCAGTGGCGCACATTGCCCTTGGCATCGAGGTACTCCTCCTCGTAGAAGCCGAGGCCCTGCTTGGTCCTGAGCACCTGCTTGTCGTTCTCGTCGGTCTTCGCCGCACCGTAGCGCGACATCAATTCGGAGGTGGTGCGGCCGAGCGCCTCCGACGGGTCGATCGAGAAAATACCGGCCATGTAGCGGTTCATCAGGACGTAGCGCAGATCCCTGTCCTTGACGTTGATCACCGCGGGCACGGTGTCGATGACCTGCTGCAACAGCCTGCGGCCTTCGGCGATCGCATCCTCGGCGCGCTTCTGGTCGGTGATGTCGCGCACCGTGCCCTCGTAGCGCACGACCTCGCCATGCTCGTCGCGCACCGCGGTCGCGCTGTCGGAGAGCCAGAGGACGCCGCCCGAGCGCTGCCGGACCTGGTATTCGAAGTCGCGCACCATGCCGTCGCGCTGCATCAGCCGCTTGTACTCCTCGCGCGCCTCCGGATGCACATAGACATTGGCGCTGACGTCGCCGATGCCGCTGATGAGCTGCTCCGGCGTCTCGTAACCCATCATGCGCGCCAGCGCCGGGTTGGCGTTGAGCAGCAGGCCGGCCGGCGTGGTCACGTAGATGCCGTCGACGGACGCCTCGAACAGCTTGCGATAGCTCTCCTCGGCCAGCCGCTGCTCGGTCAGCGCGCGCACCGCGGCTTCCCGCGCGGCATCGGCATCGACGAGCGTGCGCCGGAACACCTCGGCGGCGCGGGCGATGTCGCCGATCTCGTTGGCGACGTCCGTCGCCGGGATCGAGGCATCCTTCTCGCCTGCGGCGAGCGCACGGATCGAGGACGCGATCGAGGCCAGCGGGCGCACGGTCCGGCGGACCACGAAAGAGGCCGCAAAGGTGCCGATCAGGACGCCGATGGTGGAGAGGATGATGCTCTGCCATTTGGCTTCCGCCAGCGTCCGGCCGAAGTCGTGGGCCAGCACCCGCCCCTGCCGCGCGCTGAGCTCGCGGAGCAGCTCGGTCACCCGGCCGATCAGCCGGCCTTCGGTGCCGAGCACGTCCTTGTCGAGGGAGGCGATCTCGCTCTCGGTCCCGGCGATGGCGATAATGGCCTGGCCATAGGCGTCGGCGGCCGCGCGCAAGGACGGGTCCTCGATGGTCAGCGCCTTCATCCGGCGGGCGGCCTGCTCGGCGCCGGCTGGGTCGTTGGCAAGCAGCGCTGCCGCGATCTCGTTCTGGGTCCGGAACATGGTTCGCGCAATGCCGCGGTCGGGCTGATCGGCGACCGCCTGCTCGAAGCTCGCGCGCACGGGCGGCAGATCGGCCAACAGCTCGGCGCGGCGCGAGATCAGGGCCGAGACCCGCTCGATGCCCTCGCGGTAATTGGCCAGCCGCTGGCTGACGCCGTCGATCATCGCCTGCTGTTCGGGCGCGAGCTGCAGCCGGCTCTTCTTCAGAAGTGCGCTCAGTTCGGAAGCCGCCTCTGCGACGCGGTCGGACTGGGCGGAGGGATCGGTGACGAAGTCGCGCGCGGCAAGCCGCAGCTCATTCATCTGGCGGTCGATGCCCTCGGCGAGGTCGCTGACATCCTGCAGCCGGCGCAGATCGCTGAAGGTGGTGTCGATATGGCGGATGGCAATCACGCTCGCCATCGAGGTCGCGGCAATGATCACCAGCAGCAGCAGAAAGCTGCCAAAGGTCAATTGTCCGATCGAGAGCGAAAACGATCGGATTCGTTGCGAAAACGCCGCGAAGGCAGGTGGCATGACACTACGGGCTCGGGACTGACGGGCCCATTATAAGATGGATTTAGGCCATGCGAACAAGTTGGAAACACGGGGCAGCGCCCGCAATCTGCCGGATTCGGGGAGTTAGGGCCGGGAGCCGGCCGCCGTTAACCAAGCGCGCCGACCTCGAACACCTCGCCGTCATAGCCGGCCTCGCGCGGAATGACGAGCTGCCGGCCGCCATTGTGGCGGGTCATCACCGGCATCACGGTGACGATGGGCTTGCCGCGGGCCTCTGCGAGCGCCGCGCCGACGCTCGGCTGCTTGCCGAGCTTGATCAGGTTGCGCGTGGTGGGGAATGGCAGCTTGAACCGGCCGCTCTCGCCGCCCGCAAGCGCCTCCCGGGGCGAGACCCAGATCGAATCCGTCGATTCCTTGCCGTCATGGGCGCCGAGCTGATCGGGCGGCGCGGCGGCCAGGAAGAACCAGGTGTCGAAGCGCTTCGGCATGCCCTCCGGCGTGATCCAATGCGCATAGGGGACGAGTTCGTCGAGCGCGAGCCAGAGCTCGTTGTCGGCGAGCACGTTGAGAAAGGTCGTCTTGCCCTCGCAAAGCGGCGCGCGATACGCCGCCTCGATCTCGCTCGCGCGGCCGGCGTCGATGAGGGCTCGCGAGCCCTGCTGGCGCGCGAGCAGGATGCCGCTCTCCTCGAAGGTCTCGCGGATCGCCGCCACCCGGAAGCCCAGCGCGAGCGGGTCGAGGCCCTCGCCGCCGCCATGGAGCTCGCTCCTCGCCACGACCTCCTTGTCGCCCTGATCGACGCTGCCGCCGGGAAACACCAGGGCGCCCGAGTTGAACTCGATCTGATGGTGGCGCACCATCATGAAGACCTCGATCTCGCTGGTGATCGCGTTGTCGCGCAGCAGCAGCGTGGTCGAGGCGGGACGCGGGGCGACGATCTCGGCCGAGTTCTGCGACATGGACTAGCCTGCCGCGCTCGATTGGGGCTGCAGATTGGCGCGGGGGTCGACCCGGGCCACCCGCGACAGCAGGTAATCGACCTCCGCCTTGGCCGTCGGCGTGATGACGGCGCCCGGCTTGCGCTGGGCGGAGGACGCGATGATGCCGCGCTTCTGCAGCACGTATTTGCGCACGGCGAGCCCTGCCCCCGGCTGCTGCTCGTAGCGGATTAGCGGCAGATGCGCATCGAACAGGTCGTGGGCGGCGTCGCGCCTGCCCGCCTTGGAGAGCTTGACCACGTCGATCAGGAGCTCGGGGAAGGCATAGCCGGTCATCGCGCCGTCGGCGCCACGCTCCATCTCGAAATCCAGGAACAGCCCGCCATTGCCGACCAGGATCGACAGCGGCCGCAGCGAACCGTCATTCTGGAAATTGCGCAAGGTCGAGATTTTCTCCAGCCCCGGCCAGTCCTCATGCTTGAGCATCACGCAGGAGGGATTGTCCATGACGATCCTGCGGATCACCGCAGGCGTGAACACGACCTGCAGCGTCAACGGATAATCCTGCAGCACCCAGGGCACGTCCTCGCCGATCGCCTCCTGCGCCTGCTTGAAATAGGCCATGATCTGGTCGTCGGTGCGCAGCGTCGGCGGCGGCGCGATCATGACGCCGGCGGCACCCGCATCCATCGAGGCGCGCGCGAGCGCGCGCATCGAGGCAAAACCCGGCGCCGAGACGCCGACGATCACCTGCATGGATTTGGCGCGCTTGACGAAGCGCACCGCCACCTGCTCCGCCTCGGCCGCGTCGAGCTTCGGCGCCTCGCCGAGGATGCCGAGCACGGTGACGCCCTCGCAGCCGACCTCGGCATAGAAATCGGTCAGCCGGTCGATCGAGCGCTCGTCGATGCGGCCGTCGTCGTGGAACGGCGTCGGCGCGATCGCGAAGGTGCCGGCGGCTTCCGGGGTCAGTTTGGTCACGTGTATCTCCAGTCCCTTCTGTCATTCCGGGGCACGCGAAGCGTGAACCCGGAATCTCGAGATTCCGGGTTCAGTGCTGCGCACTGCCCCGGAGTGACGAGCAATCAAAATCTCCGCGCCGACTTCCTGATCTCCTCCTCGGAGAAAAAGATCTCGCGCGCGTGCTCCACGATGTCCTGCGCATTCCAGCCGGTGTGCGGCGGCTTCCAGCCCTCCATCTCCATCATGCGCATTTCGCGCACGCCGCGGGGACCGGAGACGCCGAGCACCTTGCCGGTTTGGTCGCCGGACAAATCGCTGACCATGTATAGCACGGCCGGCGCGATCCCGTCCGGCCCCAGGGCCATTCCGGGGTTCTCCTTATATCGGGGCAGGTCTGCAGTCATGCGGGTCAAGGCACCGGGGGCGAGCGTCCAGACCCGGATGTTGTATTTCCGGCCCTCGATCGCGAGCACGTTGGAGAAGCCCCAGATGCCGCCCTTGGCGGCGCCGTAATTGGACTGGCCGAAATTGCCGATCAGGCCCGAGGTCGATGAGGTATTGACGATGACGCCGCCGCCATTGTCGCGCATCCAGCGGAATACAGGGAGCGTGGTGCAGAAGGTGCCTTTGAGATGCACCTTGATGACCTTGTCCCAGTCGGCCTCGCTCGCCTTGGCAAAGGTCTGGTCGCGCAGGATGCCCGCGTTGTTGACCAGGATGTCGGCGCGGCCGAAATGCTTGATGGCGTCGTCGAACACCGATTGGCCGCCTTCCAGGGTCGAGATGTCGGCACCGTTGGCCACGGCACGGCCACCCTCGGCCTTGATGGCGTCAACCACCTTGTCGGCCATCGATTTGTCGGCGCCGGAGCCGTCGCGCGGGCCGCCGAGATCGTTGACCACGACCGCCGCTCCTTCGCGGGCGAAAAGCTTTGCATATGCCTCACCGAGCCCGCCACCGGCACCCGTGATCAGCGCCACCTTGCCCTCGAGTAATCCCATGCCGTCCTCCCGAATTTTATTGTCGTCATTCCGGGCCGGTGCGCCAGCACCGAACCCGGAATCTCGAGATTCTCAGGTGCGCAATTGCGCACCGCAGTTCGCCTCTTCGAGGCGCCCCGGAATGACCGTCACGCTAGCCCAGCACCGTCATGCCGTTCCTGATCACGGTGACGCCGCGCGACTTCACCTTGGCTTCGAACGAGATCACGTCGCCGTCCTTCCACATCTCCAGCGTCACGGTCTCGCCGGGATAGACCGGCGAGGAGAACCGCGCGACGTGACGCCTGAAGGCGGTGGGATCGTAGTCCGCATAGGTCTGCAGGATGCCGCGGCAGGTGATACCGTAGGTGCACATGCCGTGCAGGATCGGCCGGGGAAAGCCGGCCCGCTTGGCGAATTCGGGATCGGAGTGCAGCGGATTGCGGTCGCCGCAGAGCCGATAGATCAGGGCCTGGTCCGGCCGGGTCGAGATATCGATCGTTCTGTCCGGCGTGCGGGTCGGCACCGCATGCGGCTCCGGCTGGCCCTCCGACGGTCCGCCAAAGCCGCCGTCGCCGCGGGCAAAGCGCGAGGCGACCAAGGTTGCCAGCGGCTCGCCGTCGCTGTCCTTGAGCACGGTCTGGTGCCGGATCACCGCACCCTTGTCCTTGCCCTTGTCGAACACCGCGAGCACCGACGAATCCGCGGTGATGTGCGCAGCGGTGGCCAGCGGCCTGTGGAAGGTGATGTCGCGCTCGCCATCCACCACCATCACCCGGTTGAGATTCATCTCGCCGGGCCCCGCACCCCAGGCGGCAACGGAGGCAAAGGTCGGCACCACCTTCAACGGCCGCGGCGTGGCGGCGGCCTCGTTGACAAAGGCGAGCTCCCTCTCGTCCATGGGATCGGCGCCCAGGCCAATGCCATACGCATAGAGCATCACCTCGCGATCGCCGTAGCTGTATTTCTGGCCAAGATTCTTCATGGCCATCAGCTCTTCATACTTGATCGGCATTTTTCTGCGGCTCCTCCCGAATTGCCTGGCCTCGGCGGTATCGCCTCCCTACGCCGTCGTGAAGAACGGCAGCGGCGCGCCGTCGGTCGGCTTGAACACGACCTTGACCTTCTGGCCGATCTTCAATGTGTCGATGTCGCAATCGACGAAATTGGTCTGCAGCGACGGGCCTTCCTTGAGTGTGACATAGCCGATCGCATAGGGTCCGGTCGGCGATTTGCGCATCAGGCTGAAGGTGTAGATCGTCGCCTCCCCGGACGACTCCTCCCACACCGTCTTGTCGGAGAAGCAGAACGGGCAGATCGAGCGCGGGAAGTAATGCGCTTCGCCGCAGGCGGTGCAGCGCTTGATCAGGAACTTGCCCTGCTTGGCGGCTTCCCAGAATTGCGCGGTCTCGGGATTGGTGACGGGGGCCGGATATTTCTTCGCTTCGGTCATTTACACGCGCTCCAGAATGGCAGTCGAGGCGGCATGGCGAACGCCGAGGAGTCCGCCGGTGCCATGCGCAATCGCGAGATCGCAATTGGGCACCTGCACCTTGGGATGGGCCTCGCCGCGCAGCTGCCGCACCGCTTCGATGATCTTGGTCATGCCGCCGCGGTTGACGGGATGATTGCTGCAGAGCCCGCCGCCGTCGGTGTTGAACGGCAGCTTGCCGACCCCGGAGATCAGATTGCCGTCGGCGACGAACTTGCCGCCTTCGCCCTTCTTGCAGAAGCCGAGGTCCTCGAGCTGCATCAGCACGGTGATGGTGAAGCTGTCATAGATCGAGGCGTATTTGATGTCCTTCGGCGTGACGCCCGCCTCCTCGAACGCGCGCGGGCCGGACCAGACGCCGGCGGAATAAGTGAGATCGAGGTCCTTGCCGCCGCGCGGGCCCTTCATCGCCTCGCCGTGACCGATCAGCCGCACCAGCGGCTTCTTCAGGCTCTTGGCGATCTCCGGCGTGGTCACGATCAGCGCTCCGCCCCCGTCGGTGACGACGCAGCAGTCCATGCGATGCAGCGGATCGGAGATCATCGGCGAGTTGATGACGTCCTCGACGGTGACCACCTCCTTGAGGAACGCATGCGGATTGTACTGCGCGTGATGCGAGGCCGCGACCTTGATCCAGGCGAGCTGTTCGCTCGTGGTGCCGTAGTCGTGCATGTGACGCATGGCACACATGCCATAGGCATTGTGGGTGGTGGCGCCATAGGCTGCCTCGAAATCGGCTTCCGCGCCGGCCGCGCGCGGCGGCATCGGGCCGGTGCGCGGCTTGCCGGCGAGCGTCACCAGCGCGATCGAGCATTTGCCGGCCGCGATGGCTTCCGCGGCATGACCGAGGTGGATGATGTAGGAGCAACCGCCGGTCTCGGTGGAATCGACGTGGCGCACCTTCAGGCCGAGATAGTCGACCATCGGCCAGGCGCCGCCGGGGGCGTCACCGGCGCAGAAATAGCCGTCGACGTCCTCTTTCGTGAGCCCCGCGTCCTCGATCGCGCCCTTGGCGACCTCGGCATGGAGTTGCGGGGTGGATTTGTCCGGTGCGTGCCGGGTCGGATGCTCATAGATTCCGGCAATGTAGGCCTTGCCCTTGATGGTCAACTCGATCTCCGCTGGCGTTTCCTGATCCAGCGGATTTCTTGGCCTGTCGCCGACGCCTTGGCAAGCGGCGAAATATTCCGCCGCGCGAGAGACACCCTACTCCGCCGCCAGTTGCCGCGGCGCAGGCGGCGGGTTTGCGAGATCGGCGACGAGTTGCTCGTGCCGCGCCTTCGCCTCGCGGGCCGCCTTCTCCTTGACCGGACCGTAGCCGCGGATGCGATCGGGCAGCGAAAGCAGCTCAAGTGCGGTGTCGATGGTCACAGGCGAGAGGAAATCGAGGACGGTGGCGACGTCCTTCTCGTACTCGGCGATGAGCTCGCGCTCGAGCTTGCGGTCGGGGCTGCGGCCGAAAATGTCGAGCGGCGTGCCGCGCAGGAAGCGCAGCTTCGCAAGCACGCGGAATACGGGAAGCATCCAGGGGCCGAAGGCACGCTTTTTCGGCCGTCCCAGCGCATCGGTCCCACCGCCCAGAATGGGCGGGGCGAGATTGAAGTTGAACTTGAACTCACCCTCGAACTGATCGCGCAGCTGCTGCTCGAAGCGGCCGTCGGTATAGAGCCGCGCCACCTCGTACTCGTCCTTGTAGGCCAGCAGCTTGGCGTAGTTGATCGCAACGGCCCGCGTCAGAGCCTCGCCGTAGCCGCCCTTGTCCGCGGCAAGGCTGACCTTCTCCAGAAGGGCACGGTAGCGCTTGGCGAGCCGCTTGCCCTGGTAGTCCGTGAGCAGGCTGCTCCGATGCGCGATGATCTCGTCGAGCGACATCGCCTCCAGCGACTTCGGCGCCGCCGCGACGTCCTGGCCCTTCATCATCCCCTCAAGCCGCGCCGGATCGACGACGGCAAGGCGCCCAAGCCGGAAAGCTTCGGTGTTCATCTTGATGGAGACGCCATTGACTTCGATCGCCTTTTCGATCGCCTCCGCGGACAGCGGCAGCAGGCCCTTCTGATAGGCGTAGCCGAGCATCATGATGTTGGTGGCGATGGAGTCGCCGAGCAGCAGCTCGGCGGGCCTGGTGAAATCGAAGAAAACCGATTCCTTGCGCAGCGCGCTTTCGAGCACGGAGTTGATCGTGCGGGTCTGGAAATTGAAATCGCGGTTGAGAATGAAATCGGCAGTCGGGATGACGTGGCTGTTGATGATGCCGATGGTCCGGCCGGACTCGCACAGCGTGATCGTATCCTTGGAACCTGCCACCACCTCATCGGCGGCAAGCACGAGATCGGCGGTGCCGGTGACGATGCGCGAGCACGTCACATCCGCGGTATGCTCGGACAACCGGACATGGCTCAACACCGCGCCGCCCTTTTGCGCAAGGCCCGACATGTCCAGGATCATGCTGGCTTTGCCCTCGATGTGGGCGGCCATGCCGAGCAGCGCGCCGATGGTCAGCACACCGGTGCCGCCGACGCCGGCAACGCCGATATTGTAGGGACGATCGAGCGGGGGCAACGCGGGCGGCTCCGGCAGCTCGCCGATCGCGCCGAGATCGGCGGGCGCACGGCTGCGAAGCTTGGCGCCATCGACGGTGACAAAGGACGGGCAGAAGCCCTTGAGACACGAATAGTCCTTGTTGCAGCTCGACTGGTTGATGGCGCGCTTGCGCCCGAGCTCCGTCTCCAGCGGCTCGACCGAAATGCAGTTCGACTGCACCGAGCAGTCGCCGCAGCCTTCGCACACCGCCGGATTGATGATGACGCGCCGCGCCGGATCCTCCATCAGGCCGCGCTTGCGGCGGCGGCGCTTCTCGGCGGCGCAGGTCTGGACGAAGACGATGGCCGAGGTGCCGGGCGTTTCCCGGCAGGTCTTCATGACGGAATCGAGCTCGTCACGATGCGCGAGCTTCACGCCGGGCGCGATATCGGCGGCCGGATAGAGCTGGGGATTCTCCGACACCAGCCAGATCTCGCGGATGCCTTCGGCGTGGAGCTGGAAGGTGATCTGCTGCGGCGACAAATCGCCGTCGTGACGCTGGCCGCCGGTCATGGCGACCGCATCGTTGTAGAGGATCTTGTAGGTGATGTTGGCCTTGGACGCGACCGCCTGGCGGATGGCGAGCAGGCCGGAATGGAAATAGGTGCCGTCGCCGAGATTGGCGAAGATGTGCTTCTCGCCGGTGAACGGCGCGATGCCGACCCAGGGCACGCCCTCGCCGCCCATATGGGTGAAGGTCTCGGTGCTGCGGTTCATCCACAGCGCCATGAAGTGGCAGCCGATGCCGGCCATGGCGCGGCTGCCTTCCGGCACCTTGGTCGAGGTGTTGTGCGGACAGCCCGAGCAGAAGTAAGGCGTGCGGGACACCGGTGCGAGCTTCTGCACCTGGCTCGCCTCGCGGCCGTTGAACCAGTCGGCCTTGGCGCGCAGCATCTGCGCGATTTCAGGGTTGAGATCGAGCCGCAGCAGCCGCTCGGTCAACGAGGAGGCAAGCGATGCCACCGACAGCTCGGCTGCAAAGGTCAGAAAGCGCTTGTCGTGCTCGTCCATCTTGCCGACGATTCGCGGGCGCACGTCGTCGCGCCAGTTGAACAGCTCCTGCTTGACCTGGTTCTCGACGATCTCGCGCCGCTCCTCGATGATGAAAATCTCTTCCAGTCCGACTGCGAAGTTGCGCACGCCCTCCGGCTCGAGCGGCCACGGCATGCCGATCTTGTAGAGCCTGAGGCCAATCTTGGCGGCGATCTCCTCGGTGATGCCGAGCTCGCGCAGCGCCTGCCGCACGTCTTCATAGCTCTTGCCGGACGCCATGATGCCGAAGCGGGCATTCGGGCTGTCCATGGTGATGCGGTTGACCTTGTTGGCGCGGGCAAACGCAATCGCCGCATAGCCCTTGTAGTCCTGCAGCCGCAGATCCTGCTGGAAGCGATCGTCGGGCCAGCGCAGGTTCAAGCCGCCCGGCGGGAGCTCGAAATCGGTCGGAATGACGAAGGGCTTCATCTCGTCGGTGAGATCGACCTCGGCGGTGGTTTCCACCACCTCCGTGATCACCTTCATGCCGACCCAGCAGCCGGAGTAGCGCGACATCGCGATACCCAGAAGGCCCATCTCGATCAGTTCGTGCAGGCTGGAGGGATAGAGATAGGGCATCAGCGCGGAGATGAAGGCATGGTCCGACTGATGCGGGACGGTGGAGGATTTTGCGCCATGGTCGTCGCCGGCCAGGCAAAGCACGCCGCCGTTCTTGGCCGACCCCGCCGCATTGCCGTGCCGGAACACGTCCCCGCAACGGTCGACGCCGGGGCCCTTGCCGTACCAGATGCCGACCACGCCATCATGCTTGGCACCGGGCGAGAGATTGAGTTGCTGCGAGCCCCAGATCGCGGTGGCCGCCAGATCCTCGTTCACGCCGGGCTGGAATTTGACGTTGTACTGTTCGAGGTGCTTGCGGGCCGCGAAAAGCTGCTGGTCGTAGCCGCCAAGCGGCGAGCCGCGATAGCCCGAAATGAAGCCTGCGGTGTTGAGGCCGGCTGCGCGGTCCCGGCGGATCTGCGCCATCGGCAAGCGGACGAGCGCCTGGATACCGGTCAGGAAAACATGGCCGGAGCCTGCGGTATATTTCTGATCGAGGCTGATCGCACCTTGGTTGATTCCCATTCCACCCTCGCTGAAGCCTTTGGTCGTTCTGGCTCTTTCTTGGCTACCAACTTAGCTAATGGCCCCGAACGCGATTGCCACTCTAGGGCGGATTTTCGCGTCCACGCATCACAAATCTGGCGCGCAGCAGGCCGCCTTCCCATTTCGCAATTTCATGGCTTGGCGGGGCCGCCCGATTTTCAACTTGTGTCGCCCCCAACTGGGCTCGCGAAACGACGTAACAGCCCTATAATGCCGGACCAGCTCACGGTGCGGGGAAACCTAGGTCCATGCGGGCGATTCTGGCTTGTCTGTTTTTGTGCGGTGCATTGGCCGCGCACGCATTCGCCGCCGAGCCATCGGAGGAAACCATCGCGCATGGCAAGGCGCTGGTCATTGCCGGGGATTGTGCAGGCTGCCACACGGCCGATCCGGCGAAGCCTTTCGCGGGGGGAAAACGGATCGAGACGCCGTTCGGAGCCGTCTATTCCCCCAACCTGACGCCGGATCGCGAGACCGGCATCGGCGCTTGGAGCGACCAGGATTTCCATGCAGCCCTGCGCTTCGGCATCGACCCCGACGGCTCGCGCTACTATCCCGCCTTTCCCTATCCGAACTTCACCAGGCTCACCCGCCCCGACATACTGGCGATCCGCGCCTATCTTGCGACATTGACACCCTACGCGAACGAGGCGCCGCCGCCCCGCCTTCGCTTTCCCCTGAATTACCGCGTGGTGATGCGGCTGTGGAACTACCTGTTCTTCCGGCCCGGCATTCTCGAGCCGGACCAGCAGAAGGGCACCGACTGGAATCGCGGCCGCTATCTGGTCGAGGGGCTCGGCCATTGCGGCGCCTGTCACACCCCGAAGAACCTGTTCGGCGCCGACAAGCGCGGCCGCGCGTTCGCAGGCGGCGTTGTCGGCAGCTGGTTCGCGCCGAGGCTCGATGCCGCGGAGCGCAGCGGGCTGAAATCCTGGAGCGTCGACGACATCGCCGAATATCTCGCCAGCGGCCGGAACGGCAAGAGCCACGCCGACGGGCCGATGGCCGAAGTGGTCGTCAACTCCACCTCCAAAATGAGCGATGCCGATATCCACGCGATCGCAGTCTACCTCAAGAGCCTGCCGCCGGGCGCTCCGGAGCCCGCGGTCCTGCCGCCGCCGGAAACCAGCATGAAGGCGGGACAGGCGATCTACGCCCACGCCTGCATTGCCTGCCACGAGGCCGACGGCTCCGGCGCGCCGCGCATCTATCCGCCGCTCCCCGGCAACTCCCTGCTGCAATCGGCCGATCCCGCATCGACGCTTCGCATCATCCTCGACGGCGCCCAGAGCGTGACCACACCGCGCGCACCCAACAAAGGCTCGATGCCTGCCTATGCCAAGGAGCTCACCGATCAAGAGATCGCCGATGTCGCCAATTACATCCGCAACTCCTGGGGCAATGCCGGCTCGGCCGTCACCGCCGAACAGGTCGCCCAAGCCCGCGCAGCGCAGCAGGAAGCACGGAAGGTTCAATAGAGTCATCAGCGCTCGTCCGCGGTGAATACGAATTTCGGCATCTCCCATTTGTAGCGAATGGCGAGCAGCCGCAGCGACAGGCCGAGCGCGAAGGTCAGCGTGGTCGACAGCTCGTCGTTCAGTTTCAGGGCAAAGGCGGTGGCGTAGAACAGGCCGGTGACGACGGAGACGCTGGCATAGAGCTCGGCGCGAAATAACAGCGGCACGTCGTTGCAAAGAATGTCCCGCAGCACCCCGCCGGCGCAACCGGTGATCATGCCGGAGACGATCACGATCGGCAGCGTCGCCTCCATCTGCCAGGCGACGTCGCAGCCCGCGATGGTGAAGACGACAAGCCCGATCGCATCCAGCACCAGAAAGGCGACATAGAGCCGGTGCACGACGCGCGCGAGCAGGATCGTGGCAAAGGAAGCGACCACCGTCAGCTCGAGATAGGTCGGGTTCTGCACCCACACCAGCGGATAGTGACCGAGCAGAAGATCGCGGATGGTGCCGCCGCCAAGCGCGGTGACGCAGCCGAGCATGCAGACCCCGACCCAATCCATGCTGCGCCGCCCCGCCGCGAGCGCTGCGGTCATCGCCTGGGCGGCAAGCGCAACAAACGTCAGGACATGCAGGACGGAATCGCTAGGCGGCAGGTTCCACATTGTCAGCTCCGGAACGATTGTTGGCGTGGAACCTAAAGCCGAGCCTCCATGCTGAACAGGCCTTACGGAACCGGCGGCGCCGGGCGGAACGGGACGCCGCATTCGACTATTGTCTAGGGGCAACGGGGCAAACGGAGGACCGCAGCATGCCACGTATTCCGACTGAACCGAACGATCCCTATCGCCCGCCGAGCGACTACGATGTAGAGCGGGACGCCCGGCTCGAACGCGACGCGCAAATCGATCCCGAGCTCGCCGAAGGTCGGGCCAGCACCGGCAAGATGGCCATGTACGCGCTGGCCGCCGCGCTCGTGCTCGGCGCGCTGTTCTATGGCCTGAACAATTCGAGGGTTCACGAGGCCTCGACCAGCCCGCCGGCCCAGAACGCGCAGACGCAATCGGCCAACCCGAATAGCAAGCCCGGCATGACCACGGGCTCGGCGACCAACCGCCCGACCCCGCCGCAATCCTCCGCGACCGGATCGGAGATCGATCGCGCCGGGAATCCGAACGCGGGCCAGAACAACGACAACCGCTGATATCTGTCACCAATGCAGGCGCGGCAGGCGACGATTGTTGCCTGCCGCGCTTCACCTCATCCATCATCCAAACATCTTGTTCAATTCCCCGCCGGGATAGCCGCCGGCAAGCTCGGCGAAGGTCCCCTTCTCCGCCATCTCGCGCGCCGCCCGCATGAAGCCGGCCCAGGCCATCCGCGCCAGCGAACCGCCGACGCTGATACGGCGCACGCCGAGGGCTGCGGCCTCGTCGAGCGACAGGCCCGAGGCGCCGATCAGCAGATTGACCGGCTTGGGATGCACCGCCTTCACCACCGCCGATATCTCCTCCCTGGTCTTGAGGCCGGGCGCGTAGAGACAGTCCGCACCGGCGTCGGCATAGGCGACCAGCCGATCGATCACGAGCTTGAGGTCGCTCTCGCCCCACAGAAAGGCCTCGCAGCGCCCGACCAGCATTACGCCCGACTTGTCGGAATCGATCGCGGCGCGCGCCGCCTTGATGCGCTCGACCGCGAGCGCGCGCTCATGGAGCGGGCTTGCTTTGTCGCCGGTGGAATCCTCGATCGACAGGCCCGCAACGCCCGTCTTCGCCGCGCGCGCCACATTGGCGGCGACCTTCGCCGGCTCGACTGCAAAGCCGCCCTCGAAATCGGCGTTGACGGGAATGTCGACCGCTGCGCACAGCGCGGCGAGATGGTCGCAGACATCATCGACGGTGACGCGGTTGTCGGCCTTGCCGATGGTCCAGGCAAAGCCTGCACTGGTCGAGGCGATCGCCTTGAAGCCGAGATGCTGCAGCGCCTTCGCACTGCCGACATCGAACGGGTTCGGCAGCACGAAGCATCCGCTCTCGTGCATCTTGAAAAAGGCAGCGCGCTTGTCAGCAATTGTCAGTGGCATCGTCTCTCTCCCTTGCTGTCATTCTCGTCGGCTCAACATAGTCGCGCACCGCTCACGCCACAACTTTGCGCAGGAACGTGCGCTCCTCGGCGAGAATGAACTTGCCCTCCTCGGCGAAGCTGAAATTGGCCATGCCCTCGGCGTCGCCGCGCAGCCTTGCGCGATAGGCTTCGTAGGCGGCCAGGCTTTCGAACGAGATCAGAGCGTAGGCGATGTTGTTGGTGCCTTCGTGCGGCATGAAATAGCCGATCAGATCGCCGCCGCATTTCGGAATGATCGCGAGCCAGCGTTTCGAGTACTGCTCGAACTGCGCGCGTTTGAAGGGATCGATCTGGTAGCGGATGAAGACTGTGATGGTCATGGCTGGCCTCCGGATCTGTCGCTTCCGTCATTGCGAGCGCAGCGAAGCAATCCAGAGCCGCGGACCGCCCTGAATTTGCTTCGTCGCTGCGCTCCTCGCAATGACGGTTACGCGACCCTACCCCCTTGCCCGACAACAATGCTTCGGTTACCATCGAAGCATGAAAGCTGGACCCGACATCGCCATGGTCGCCTCGCTGGTCGGCGACCCCGCGCGCGCGAACATGTTGACCGCGCTGATGGACGGCCGTGCGCTGACCGCGAGCGAGCTCGCGCAGGAGGCCGGAATCACGCCGCAGACCGCGAGCTCGCATCTTTCCAAGCTCGAGGCCGGCGGGCTGGTCGAGCCGGAGAAGCAGGGCCGTCACCGCTACTATCGGCTCACCGATCCCGACGTCGCCGGCGTGCTCGAAGGCCTTGCCGGCCTCGCCGCGCGGGCGGGCCACATGCGCGTGCGGACGGGACCGAAGGATCCGGCGCTGCGACGCGCCCGCATCTGCTACGACCATCTCGCCGGGGACCTCGGGGTGCAGATGCTGGAGAGCATGAAGGCGCAGAAACTGGTGCGGCAGAAAAAGCAGGACATCGAGCTCACCTTGGAAGGCGAACGGTTCCTGGAAAGAAACCTGCAGATCCTGCCCGACATGCTGAGCCATCCGCGCCGCCCGGTCTGCAAGGCCTGCCTCGACTGGAGCGAGCGGCGGCATCATCTGGCGGGCACGCTGGGCGCGGCGCTGATGACCCGCTTTGCCGAATTGAAATGGGCCGCGCGCGATCCCGCGCCGGGCAGCCGCGTGGTCAATTTTTCGCGAACCGGCGAGAAGCGTTTCGCCGCGCTGTTCGGGAACGGCGAATAACACACAATCGCGTGTTCGTTGCCGCTTCCCGTCGTGGCCGGGCTTGACCCGACGATCCACGTCTTTAAGCCAGCCCGCGCAGTCAAGACGTGGATGCCCGGGACGGGCCCGGGCACGACGAACAAGTTGGTTGAGCCCCATCCATGCGATCTGTCTTCAGCGCGGCCGCCTTCGCCGGCGCCCTCCTGTCTTCCCTCGTCCCCGCGCTTGCGGCCGACGCGCCGCGCGAGCCCTATGGCATCGATCTCGAGGGCTTTGCCTACCCTTATCCCATCAGCTTCCTGCCCGTCGTCAATGACGGCGAGGAGCTGCGCATGGCGTATATGGACGTGAAGCCGTCGCAGCCGAACGGCCGCACCGTGGTGCTGCTGCATGGACGGAATTTTCCGGCGAGCTACTGGGCGCCGGTCATAAAGGTGCTGGCCGGTGCCGGCTATCGCGTCGTGGTGCCGGACCAGATCGGCTTCGGCAAATCCTCCAAGCAGCAGGGCGATCTGCATTTCGACAATCTCGCCCGCAACACCATGGCGCTGCTCGATCATCTGCAGATCGCCAAGGCCGAAATCGTCGCCCATTCCATGGGCGGCATGCTCGCCGTGCGCATCGCCCGCGCCTATCCCGACCGCGTCAATCATCTCGTGCTCACCGCGCCGATCGGGCTCGAAGACTATCGGCTCTATGTGCCGCCGGTGCCGACCGAGACGATCATCGAGAACGAGGACAAGCTCACTGCAGAGGGCTATCGCAAGCAGCTCGAGACCAATTATGCGATCCACCTGCCGCCGGAGGCCGTGACGCCGTTCATCGACGCGCGCTTCAACATCAAGGGCAGCGCCGACTATCCGCGCTGGCTGCGGTCCTTCGTCGCCTCCTACCAGATGATCTATCGCGAGCCGGTGGCGCACGAAATCCCGCTGATCACCGAGCCGACGCTGTTCATCATGGGCGCGGACGATCACAACGCGCCGGGCCGGCCGAATGCGCCGGAGGCGCTGCGATCCAGGATGGGCCACAACGCCGAGCTCGCGCAGGGCTTCGCCGCCGGGATGCAGAACGCGCGCGCCGAGGTGATTCCGAACACCGGCCATCTGGTGTTCCTGGAGGCGCCGGAAAAATACGACGCGCTGCTGCTCGACTTCCTTTCCAATTGATTTCGGCGAGCGCTGATCTCAGCCAGCGCTTATGGCGAAAATGATTCTTGCAGATGGAGAAAGGCGGGACCGGCCGGTCCCACCTTTCATCAAGCCTCACCAGTTGCGGAAGCAACGGCGGCCATAGGGGCCGCTGTGCCAGCCGGGCGGGCAGTTGTACATCGGACGGCAGCCGCCATAGGGACCGCGGTGGAAGCCCCAGCCGCAACCGTCGGCGACACGGATGACTTCGCCTGAAGCGGCCTGGGTCTGATCGAGCGGCGCAAGGGGCATGGCCTGCGAGGCGCTGATGGCAGCCAGGCTGATGCCTAAAACAAACGCCGAAGCAGCAAGCAGTTTCATCGGAGCTCTTCCTTCCAAAGTTTGCCGCGAAAACCGCGGCAGTTCGCAGTTTCAAAATCTCAAGTCCGGCAGACCCTTTCACCACCTCTGCCAATCGATCGGCGCGTCTTTCGCCGGTCGACCGCAGATAGTCTGGTCCCGCGCAGCTGAACGACGGGTGAATTGTGCTGGTCATGGGCGCCCTTACCAAAATTTCATGCGTGACATATGACCGTCGTCCAACTCTTGCTGACGTCTCTGCTCGACGTCATGGAAATACCCGTCTTGGAAAATACCCATTTGGAAAATACCCATGCCAGCGCATTCTCGCGGCTTGTCTCGCCCGAGCTATTCGTCAGCGTCACCCTCTTCGAAAAATGCAGAGGGCACGGGGAAGGCCGGGTGGCCGCTGCACCCGGGGCTCCCGCGCAAAAGGAGATTTGCGCGAGCGCGAAAACCACAGGTACAGGCGGATACACTCCGGCCTTCCCCGCGCGGTGGTTTACGGCTTATACGCGCTCTCCCCGGTGAACCAGCTGTTGCCACCGTTGCAGGCCACGATGCATCAGCATCGTCGCCAGCGTAGCGCCTAGCATGGGTGCGCCAGGACCACACGACTTCGCCGTCCGCAGGTCACGCCGCTCGTCAGTCAGCGCATCCGCGTCCACCGCATCACCGGCCCAACGTATGTGACGTTCGCGATACGTCCCCTCTTTCGGACCGGGATGGCGGAATAATCGTCGATTTCCGGAAATGAGAAAGCGCTAAATTTTTGCGCCGTGGACTGGACAACCCAAATCAGCTTGAACGGACAGGCGAAATTCGATTTTTCGCGCACGCGATTTGACGCGCACCGGCGCCCGTCGGGCAAATCACGTCGAAACAAAATCGAGCAAAGTAGACCCGACGGGCGAATCCGCGCCGACAATTCGGCGCTTGCCGGAGCCGCGATCAGATGCCATGCTTGGAACGATTGATCGTTTCATGCCGCATGATGCGGATCTTTTTCAATTCGTGCGCGTTTCGCACCGCCGCTTGTTGAGCGTTTCCGCCGTTTTTTCTCGCGCTGATTTCTCTAAAGGAATTTGCGATGCCGAACTCGTTTGGGAAGCATGCGATCGTCATCGGGGCCGGCATGGGCGGCCTCGCCGCAGCGAAGGCACTTTCGCCCTATTTTGACAAGGTCACCGCGCTGGAGCGCGATGCGCTGCCGGCGACCGCCGAGCCGCGCATGGGCACGCCGCATTGTCACCAGCTGCATGTGCTGCTGCGCGGCGGTCTCGAAGCGCTGAGCGAGTTCTTTCCCTCGTTCGAAACCGAGCTGGAGACGGCCGGCGCCATCAGGGTCCGCGTCGGCTCCGAAACCCTGGTCGAGGCGCCAGGTTTCGATCCGTTTCCGCAGCGCGATCTCGGGATCGACTCGCTGTCCATGACACGTCCCCTGATCGAATGGGTTCTGCGGCGCTGTGTCGAGCGGGAGCCCAACATCGCGTTACAGAGCGGCTGTCGCGTCACCCAATTGCTGGCTTCGTCTGACGGCAGCGCCGTAACAGGAGTTCGCTACGATCATGCAGACGGCGACAGCGCCGAGCTCAAGGCCGATCTCGTGGTCGACGCCTCCTCGCGCGGCACGCTCACGATGGAGCTGCTCGATCGATTGGAGCTGCCGCGCCCCGAGCAGACCGAGATCGGCGTCGATCTCGCCTATGCCACCGCGACATTCAGGATTCCGCGCAACGCGCCTCGCGCCTGGCGCGCCGTGTTCCACCGGCCGAGCGCAGCGACCGGCCGCGGTGGTTTCATCTTTCCGGTCCAGGATCGTTGCTGGCATGTCGGCCTCAACGGCGTTCATGGCGAGGCCCCGTCCGACCAGCTCGACGCGTTCATCGCCTTTGCCGGCGGCCTGCGGACGCCGACCATCCACGACGCGATCAAGGACGCCGAGATCGTCGGCACGATCCATCGCTTCAATCTGCCGGCGAGCGTGCGACGGAGGTTCGAGGCGCTGCAACGCTTTCCACAACGGCTCCTGGTCATTGGCGATGCGATCTGCCGTTTCAATCCGGCCTACGGGCAGGGCATGACGGTGGCTGCGCAGGAAGCGCGCGTGCTCAAGCGCCTGCTCGCAGACCGCGCGAAGGACGACGAAGGGCTCGACGGCCTCGCGCCCGCTTATTTCGAAGCAATCCAGGACGTGCTCGCCGCGCCCTGGTCGGTCGCCGAGAATGATTTCATCTACGGCCAGACCCGCGGCCCCTGCCCGCGCGATTTCCAGCAGCGCATGCAGTTTTCCGCCGCGCTGCAGAAGGTCGCGGCAAAAGACGCGGCCGTGCACCGCACGCTGGCCGAGGTGAACCATCTGCTCAAGCCGCAGAGCGCGCTGCGCGATCCCAAGATCGTGCGCAAGGTCCAGGCGATGATGTCGGCGGTGTGAGGCAGGGCAGCAGCGCTAGCCTGACGATCGACGCGAACCACGAGCGCGCCACCCTATCACGCCGCCACTGCGCCGACGGGCGGCGTATCAGAGCCGGCCGCTACTGCTTCTTGGCATCGACGTTGATGCCGAGCAGCTTCCAAAGCTTGCCGTTCTGGACAAAGCGCAGCCGGTACTTCACCTGCATGTCGTCGGTCTTGATGATGCCGGCCAAGACCAGCGCACCTTCCTGGTCGATCACGGGCTTGTCCGAGACGTCGCGGTGCGCGTCGACGGCGCTTTCGAAGAACAGCTCGTTGGTCCGGAACGGCTCGAACGCGGACGAGAGCTTTTCTGCCGTGATCTGGGTCTGAAACTGCCGCGACGACTTCGCCAGCAGGACGGCATAGTTGCCGGTCATGTTGGCGTCGTTGAACGTCATCAGCGTGGTCCGGACCAGCACATCCTGCTCGTCATCGGACGGAATCTGGATGGCGCGGGCCGGTTGAAGCGACACCGCAGCCAGGATCAGCAATGCAACGAATACGCCTACCCTACCAAACGATCTTCCAATACCGGGGAAGACCGGCGTCCGGTCAGCAATTATCCATGTCATGGCCTGCCCCAGCCCAATCAGGATGAATTGAAGCAAGCTGATTCGCTGGCGGCGGGGAAGCGCAAAATTGCGGCGAGTTGGGGACGGCAGCTACCGTCATGCCTTGTGGGCGGATTCGCTGACACCAACGCTTGGAGCGACCGCGTGAGGCGGCATGTCAAACCAGCTTCATCGGCGCATCAGCCACCAGGCGGAGGTCGATCTGGCCGATCAACGCCGAGCGGCGCGCCTCCGCGGCACCGATGGCGCTTTCGGTCTGGCGCAAGGTACTGACGTTGGAACCGAGCGAGACGATTCCGCCGAGCACCAGGGCGATCGATCCGAGCGCCGCGGCCTGCCCTGTCCCCAACAGCCAAGCATCGCGAGCAGCAGCAGCACAGGCCCGGCACCGATGGCGATCTTGGACGCCAGAATGATCTTCCGGCAGCGCTCGGCAATCCCGGCCAGCTCCTCGATCCGCGCCTCGATCGCGGAAATTTCGTCGGTCGGATCGTCGTCGGTCATGGGACTCGCGGGCTCAAAAGGCGGATGACGCTGACGCTAATCCTACTGCGTCATAAGCACACTCCACCCTCATCCTGAGGAGCGCGCATCGCGCGCGTCTCGAAGGATGGCCCCGGGCGAGAGCCGGGCCTTCATGGTTCGAGACGCGCTTCGCGCTGCTCATCATGAGGGTCTTCTGACGCAGTCAGCGCTAATCCGCCCTACTTCATATCACAACGGCAGATTGTCGTGCTTCTTCACGGGCATCTCGACATGCTTGTCGCGCAGCATAGCGAGCGCCCGCGCGATGCGACGCCGTGTCGAATGCGGCATGATGACGTCGTCGATGTAGCCGCGCTCCGCTGCAATGAAGGGCGACAGGAAGCGGTCCTCGTATTCCTTGGTGCGCGCGGCGATCTTGTCGGGGTCGGCCATGTCGGCGCGGAAGATGATCTCGACGGCGCCCTTGGCGCCCATCACCGCGATCTGCGCGCTCGGCCAGGCGTAGTTCATGTCGGCGCCGATTTCCTTGGACGCCATGACGTCGAAGGCGCCGCCATAGGCCTTGCGGGTGATCACGGTCACCAGCGGCACCGTGCATTGCGAATAGGCGAACAGTAGTTTGGCGCCGTGCTTGATCAGCCCGCCATACTCCTGCGCGGTGCCCGGCAGGAAGCCCGGCACGTCGACGAAGGTGACGATCGGGATGTTGAAGGCATCGCAGAAGCGGACAAAACGCGCGGCTTTGCGCGACGCATCGCTGTCGAGCACGCCTGCCAGCACCATCGGCTGGTTGGCGACGAAGCCGACCGTGCGGCCGGCGATGCGGCCGAAGCCGGTGACGATGTTCTTGGCAAAGGCTTCCGAGATCTCGAAGAAATCGCCCTCGTCCACGACCTTGAGGATCAACTCCTTCATGTCATAGGGCTTGTTGGGATTGTCGGGGATCAGGGTGTCGAGCGACATGTCGACCCGCTCGATGTCGTCGAAGCTCGGCCATTCCGGCACGCCGTCGGTGTTGTTGGCGGGGAGGAAATCGATCAGGCGGCGCATCTGCAACAGCGCGTCGACGTCGTTCTCGAAGGCGCCGTCGGCGATGGAGGAGCGCGTCGCATGCACCGAGGCGCCGCCGAGCTCCTCGGCCGTGACCACCTCGTTGGTGACGGTCTTGACCACGTCGGGACCGGTGACGAACATGTAGCTCGTGTTCTTCACCATGAAGATGAAGTCGGTCATGGCCGGCGAATAGACGTCGCCGCCGGCGCAGGGACCCATGATGACGGAGATCTGCGGGATCACGCCCGAGGCGATCACGTTGCGGCGGAACACATAGGAATAGCCGGCGAGCGCGGCCACGCCCTCCTGGATGCGCGCGCCGCCTGCGTCATAAAGCCCGATGATCGGGGCGCGGGCCTTCATTGCCATGTCCTGAAGTTTTGTGATCTTCAGGGCATGGGTCTCCGACAGCGAGCCGCCGAACACGGTGAAATCCTTGGCGAACACGAAGGTCTTGCGGCCGTTGACGGTGCCCCAGCCGGTGACGACGCCGTCGCCGGGCACCTTGGTCTTTTCCATGCCGAATTCGGTCGAGCGGTGTTCGACGAACATGTCGAACTCCTCGAAACTGCCCTTGTCGAGCAAGAGCTCGATGCGCTCGCGCGCGGTCAATTTGCCGCGGGCGTGCTGCGCCTCGATGCGCTTCTCGCCACCGCCGAGCTTGGCGCCGGCGCGGCGTTCTTCAAGGGTATCAAGAATATGCTTCATTGGCCGTTTGCCCGTCCGAAAAAAGGGTCCCGTTCGTTCGCGGGTTCTAACACGGTCGTTTCCCAAACCAAAAGCCGCATTCCACCGTTCAAAAGCCCCCGAACGGCGGTACAAGGGCGGCTCGATCGAGACAAGTTCGGAGCGATAATGATGAGCGACACAACCGTCCAGTCCCCGCCCACCGGCGCCGTCACCGGCGGGGTCAAAATCCTGCTCCGGCTGGAGGGGCTCACCCTGTTTGCGGGCATGGTGCTGCTGTACTGGATCTGGGGCGGCTCGTGGTGGGTGTTCGTGATCCTGTTTCTCGCGCCCGATCTGAGCTTCATCGCCTATCTCGCCGACCCCAGGACCGGCGCCATCGTCTACAACGCCGCCCACAGCTACATGGCCCCGGTGGCGCTGCTCACGACCGGCTTTGCCACCGGCGAGCCGCTGACGCTTTCGCTCGCCATGATCTGGCTCGCCCATATCGGCATCGACCGCGCGCTGGGCTATGGCCTGAAATACCAGGCCGGGTTCGGCTTCACTCATCTGGGACGGATCGGACGCGGTTGAGGGGCGTAAACTTTTCGAACCGTCACCCTGAGGTGCCGGAGCGCAGCGGAGGCCTCGAAGGGCGACGGCCCGACTGCAGCAGCGGGGCCGTTCATCCTTCGAGGCTCGCTACGCTCGCACCTCAGGATGACGGTTCTGGATCAGACTACAGCGCCCCAATATCGCGCAAGCAGGCTTGCGCGATCGTCATGCGGTCGGCGACGTGGCGCGGCTCGGGACAATCCATGTTGAGCGCGAACACGGTGCGGGCCGATCCCTTCTCGACCCAGCCGACCAGCCAGCCGAGCGAGCCGTGCTCGCGGTCGGTCAGCCCGGTCTTGGCGCGGATGATGGCGTCGCCGACCTGCGTGACCGGGAGAATGTCGCGCGTCAGCTCCTGGCTGCGCTTGGAAACCGGCAGCACGCCGCGGCGCAGGCGGTCGACGAAATCGACCTGCTGCACCGGATCGATGCGCAGCGCGCCGCTGACCCAGAACGTGTCGATGCCGCCGCCGATATTGCGATTGCCATATTCGAACAGGTCGACATATTTCTGCATCCGCTCTTGGCCGATGCGGCGGGCGATCTCCTGATAGACCGGAAAGGCCGAGACCGCGATTGCCGAGCGCAGCGTATGGTCCCTGTTCCAGGCCTCGTTGGCGCGCTTGACGCCGTCCCATTTGAAGACGTCCTTGTCGGGGTCCTGCACCACGCCGGTCTCGAGCGCGATCAGCGAGTTCGGGATCTTGAAGGTCGAGGCCGGCAGCCGGCCCTCGCCCGAGCGCTCGGTGTCGCTGGCGATCATCAGATAGTCGTCGACCTTGTAGGCGACGAAGGTGCCGAGCGTTCCCTCGTCCTTGAAGCGCGCGGCGAGTTCCTCGCGGATCTCGCTGTTCATCGGCGCAATGTCGGCAAAGCTCTTCGCGGGCAGCAGGCTTGCCGCCGCCAACAGACCGAGGGCACGACGACGATGGATCACGTGGCAACTCCGAGAGGCTTGGGATGGGCCGGACGATGTCGGCGCGATCATGGTGAAAGCGTGGCGGGATCAAACTCACGATCAGTGCGGTGCGCGCGTCAGCTTGAGCACGAACACCAGGACCTCGGCGACCGCCTTGTAGAGCTCGACCGGGATCTCCTCGCCAAGCTCGACATTGGAGAGCGCGCCCGCCAGCACCTCGTTCTCCTCGATCGGAATGTCGTTGGCTTTCGCGACCTCGATGATCTTCCGGCCGACCGCACCCTTGCCCTTGGCGGTGACGCGCGGCGCGCCCTTGCGGTCGTATTGCAGCGCGACCGCGAGCTTGGTCTCTGTCTTGGTCTCTTCCTTGGCCGCTTTGCCGGCCGGCTTGACCGCGGCGCTCACAGGGCGCGATCCAGGAAATAGCCGGCTTTGGCCGGCGCGGGCTGCGGCGGGGTGCCCTCGCGGATCACGATGTCGCCGGGGACGAGCTCGGCGCGGCTCAGCGCCTGGCTGAGCTCGAAGGCGCCGGCGCGCAGGCGTGCCGCGGTCTGCGGCCGCTCCGCCCACATCCTGACCGAGGTGCGCTCGCCGCTGAAGGTGACCAGCGCATGCACCGGCCCCGCCGGCTCCAGATCGAGCGTGAAGCGCGCGCGCCAGAGGCGCCTTGCGGCCTCGACCTCGTTGTTGTTCGAGCCGTCCCGCGAGATCTCGAACTGCGCCATCGCGGTGCCCTGCTGGGTCGCGAACGGAATCTCGAAATTCCAGCGCGGCACGCTCGGATCAAGCCGGTTGCCCTGCGCGTCGGTGGCCTGATGGGCGCTCTGGGGAAGCGAGGCCACCTGCAGCAGCGTCTGCCGCGCCAGCGCAGCGTCAGTGTCCTCGAGCAGGCGATGGGCGACGGTTGCGAGCGGCGCGCCGGGCGGGATGGTCGCACCCGCCACCGGCTGCGCCGCCGGCCACGCGCCGCGGATCGGCGGCGGCGGGGTGAGCGTGCGCAGCGTCACGTCCTCGCTTCGCCCGTCCGGCAGCACGATCGTGGTCTGCGCATTGCCCGCGCGCGGGGGTTCCTGCAGCGCCTCCTGCAGCAGGTTCAGCACGGTCGCAGACGTCGCCGAGCCCGGCTCCAGGCCGAGCAGCGCCTCCGACAGCAGGCCTTGCGGCGTGCCCCCCGTCGCGCCCTGGGACAATGCGGATTGCGGCTGCAATCGCGCCCCCTGCGGCGCGCCGTCGGCCTCGGGCATCAGCCACGGCGCCAATGGTGGCGATGCCGCATTGCCGGCCGTGTATCTTGTCGCGCCGGCTTGCGTGCTTGCTGGCGCGGACGCTGGCGCAGCCGGCGTCTCGGCCGGACCCGTCGTCTCCACCACCGAGGCCAGCGCCTGGCGCAGCACGATCAGCGCCGCCTTGAGATCGGGAACGCCGCCGGCCCCGGCCGGATTCGCGGCGAGCGAGGCCTCGAGAAACAGGCCGGATTGCTGGAAGGCGCCCTGGATGTCGCTGCCGGTCAGGCCGGGCTCGAGGCTCGCCTGCTGCGCCAGCACCTGCGTCACCGCCTCCTGCAGCGCCGGCGGCAGGCTGCCCGAGGCGGTCGCCGCGGTGAGGTTGGCAAACAGCGGGCCGAGGCTCTGCTGCCGCGTCGCAGCCGTCTCGGAGGCCATCTCCACCGCCATCCGCTGCAGCGGCGTCAGCGGATCCTCGAAGGTCGTTGCGGCCGGCAGGACAAGGCCGGAGGCGTTGACCTGCGCAGTCGGCGAGAGGCTGACATAGTCCGCGGCGCTGCCGGGAGCGCCCGTGCCCGCGGCGCCGTTTGCGCCCTGCCCGACAATGGTCAGCCTGACGCTGCCGTCCTGGTTCTGCGACACCGCAAGCTGCAGCGACTGGCCGGCCGTCAGCGGCACTTCGGTCATGACGTCCATCGCCAGATTGGCGATGGCGATCTGGACCAGGTTTTCGGCGGCCTGCAGCACCGCGGCATCGACCACCGTGCCCGGCAAGAACACCGCGCCGCCGGTCGCGGCGGTCGCGCTCTGGGCGGCAATCACGGGAAGCGTCGGGCTGACGGATAACGCCATCGTACTGTACTGGTACTCGGAACTCTACGGACCGCGACCTTAAGCGAGCCGCGTAAACCCCGGCTTAACCGCGCTCGTTAAGCTTACCGATCACCTCCAAAATCCGCGCCGCCGCGCGAAAATCGACCGACCGCGCCGCCCGCCGCCCGGCCGCCTCCTCGTCCACGCCCCATTGCTCGGCGTTCCAGTCCTCATCGACATGGGCGGCGGCCCAGACGGCCTCCGCATCGAGCACCCCGCGCGACAACGCCAGCGCCAGCAGCGCCGAGCCGGTCAGCGTCGTCACCACATGGGTGGCCGCGAGCGACCAGGGATCGCCGGGCAAGGCCGCGCGCGCGGCCGCAACCGCCTCGTCCGGCTGGCGCACATGCACGATGCCTTCGGCCAGGATGAAGTGCGCGCCGAGCTCGTCCGCCGCCCAGAACAGCACGGGATCCCAATGCCTGGCCTCGCGCGCCACGAGGGCTTCGGGGTGCCCGGCGCGATAGAACAACAGGTCCGAACCGAAATATTTGGCGATGTCGTCCGCGACCGCATCGACCCGGTCGATCACCGCCTCGACCACGCTGTTGGCAAACCGCGTCATCGGCATGGTCAGGGGATCGATCGTCTCCGCCTGCGCCTCCCATTCGGCTGCCACGGCCTCCGCAATCTCGCGGGAGGGGATGGCGACGACGCGGCCCGAGGGCGTGCGGATCGGCCGGCCATCGAGCGTGACCGTAAAGCCGCCTGCTTCCGCCTCGCCCACACCGGCCTTTGCATAGAAGCGCTTGCGCTGGGGCGCGCGTGCGGCCCGCCGCGCCGCCTCCTGCGGGTCCAGCGGCGACTGGCCGGCCACCTCGTCAAACAGCTCGCGCATCGGCCTTCAGGTCCTTCTGCAGCTTCCTTTGGTCGCGGAAACTCCCGCGCGGATTATGATAAATAGGGCGGCGAATAAAGAGGGACCAGCATGCCGAGGCGCCTCCTGGCCAGCCTGATCGTGCTCGCGCCTCTGGCGGCACCGCCCGCCGAGGCCGGGTTCCGCTCGCCGTTATCGCTGGTCCGCAATGTCTATGCCCATTACGGCCAGGGCGCGCCGGAGCTCTCCCGCGGCCTGCCGCGCGACGAGGACACCGCCAGGAATTTCTTCGATCCAAGCCTGCGCCTCGCCTGGATGCAGGTCAGGAACGAGCCCTATGATTTCCTGGTGCAGAGCCCGACCTGGAAGCTCTCGGCGCTGTCGATCTCGATCCTGCGCAAGCAATACGACAAGACCTACGTCGCGGTCGCCTTCCAGAACCAGGGCCGGCCGGTCACGCTCAACTTCATCCTGGTCAACGGCCCCGAGGGCTGGCTGATCAGCGACGTCGAGAGCCCGCATGACTCGCTGCGGATGTTTCTTGATCAGTTCCGGAATTGATCGCATGGGAATTGATTGCACGCGTGTCGATCGCATGGGTCCGCGGTCTCGCGGCGCGTTTTCGCCCGAGTTCTGCACGTCGATCGCCCTGTTCGAAGAGATAAGGGCGCAGGAAAGGCCGGGTGGCCGCTGCACCCGGGGCTCCCGCGCAAAAGACTGCGCGAAGAGCGCGAAAACCTAGAGCGGTTCACAACTTAATTGAATCGGGAGGGATTCCCGATTTCGGGCGAATATGATTCAAGATGCTGGCTGGGCTGGAGGCCAGCATCGATGGTCCGACCAATTTCCAATGATCTGCGTAAGCG